>Ga0206905_10109_pt1 | contig 23299 bp, 20 predicted proteins | sample Alteio_BWOrgHeat_43_FD_152940 | JGI IMG/M metagenome (GOLD analysis project Ga0206905, IMG submission 152940) | Enriched cells from forest soil in Barre Woods Harvard Forest LTER site, Petersham, Massachusetts, United States -... | ecosystem: Environmental > Terrestrial > Soil > Temperate forest >...
GAGATCAGGTTTCAATAACAACCTGAGTTTTGGGTTAAAGTAAGATTCTAGTTTGCGAGCGCAAGCGAGCTTTGGAGTGCGCAAATTTATTTGCGCTTTTTTTCAAGGCGATTTATCGCCGCTAACTTGTACATCGATAAATCGATGTAGAGAAAAGCGCAAATAAATTTGCGCACTCCAAAAAGCTCGCTTGCGCTCGCTTCATTAAAACCCAAAACTCAGGTTAACAAAATCGGATGCTGTTCTTAACCGCAAAGCGGTAGTCAAATCGCGCAAGCGATGACAGTTGTTAGCCGTGGTGTGACGAACGAATGTGAGGAACCCACGGAGAAGATCCACTCATCCATCCGAGCCAGGAACTGGCGTCACCATTTTGCGTAAGATGAGTTATTCATCGTTCATCATTGTTTAGGTGACTAATCGCGGCAAATAAGGAGAGATCATCGCCTTTCTAGAGTTGAGTAAGCCTGCTTTGAAGCGGAGGACCACAACAGGAAGTTTTTGATGAATCTTGTGTATCTTTACCTCAGGAAAACTTTCTGAAAAAATTTGTTCTAAATCTTTTGGATGATCTCCCAAGAATTCTACTGTAATAGGATTTTTTGCAAGCTGGGGTAAAGCCTTAAAAGCTATAAGGAAACTTCTTAAATGTTGCATCCCCTGCTCTTGGGGCGAAATCCAAATCCAAATCTCATCTTCATGCGTGTATTTGCCAACTGTCCCTTTATAAACATCTTCTGCACCAGCAATCGTGCTAATCATCTGAAGATGAAAATCAAACTCTGGTCGCTCTTTATTGAATAAAATTGCCTCATCGCACCAAATTTTGCGAATAGCTGTAGCGTGCTTGAAAAACAGAGGGAAATTGCGAGCAAACATTTTTGTTTGCCCAACGCGGCAACAACTATTCTGCTCTTTTGTATCCGCAAAGAAATAAGCGATCTCTTTTTTCAAGCACAGCTTGATATTTTCTTCGACTGTCTCTTCTTTAGCGAGATAGATTTTACTGTATAAAGAATACATATCTGGATTTTGTAAGATTCTAGAAGCGGCTGTTTTTGCAAAGTCTTTGTCCCTTTTCAAATCATCAAGCGATAGGATTTCTACCTCTTTTTCTTCTGCAAGCGATTTCATTCTATTTAATAGAGAAGCTACACACTCCAGATCGCGCACAGAGACCTTGGTTAAAAGGTCTGTATCATCTAAAATAGCATAAAGAAAATGCAGATACTCAACGTATTCCCTTTCAGGAGAAATATAATATCCATGATTGTGCTCTGCAATCATCTGCTTTTGCAATAATCGTTGAAAAACCCGTTTATCAGAAAGAGTTTTCAGATTTTTCTGCGCAGCTTTCACTTGAAGGTCAACATCTGAAAATGTGGTATAGCGGTCGTTTATTTTAAAAGCGAGCTCAGCGACAATTGCATTAGAAGATTGCATATCAGAGATAAAAGCTACTGGAGGAGAAGAGGTGTTAAGAGAGCTCTTGTGATGGTCAATCACACTGATCACTTCCAAATAAGAAGGGATTTTTGTCTCTTCCCTATTGCAAAAATCGCGCAAGGATACCGTGCCCAAAATAGGTTTATGAATATCTTGAGAATGCACCACTCCAAGAGGAATCAGATTTCCCTGTCCATCAGGAGCTGTGACTGTCAAATAAGGGTAATTCCCTATTTTTGCCTTTACCTCATCGATATCTGCTCTATGGCTGATCGGCTGAGGGTGATAGCCAAAAACATCTTGCTTGATCTTTAAAGAAACGCCAAGTCTTTCTACATAGTTGCGCACACTTCCAATGGCTTTATCAAGTCCTTGAATGATTTTTTCCAATTGGTGGAAAATATGAGGACGATTTTCGATAAGATTTCCCGCTTTGTCAAACAAAGAAGAACTCTTTAAATTCTCTACAAGAGTAATAAACTCTTGAAAATCAAAAATTTTCAGCCCTTTCATTGCATAGGCAAACTCTTCAAAAGTGCAATGGAGCCCTTTTTTGATTCCAAAAATCTTTATTAAATAGTCCTCTACATGCTTGACCTGTTTCTCACTAAATTCTTTTACAGGAGGAGCATCTTTCATCTTCGTTTCAAAAAGAGCGTTTAAAACAGGAAGATCTTTCTTTGAAAGCTTTTCCTTAGCAAACAAACCGATAAGTTTCAAATGGAGATAGTTTTCAAACCAGCGCAAACAAATGTTCAAAGATACGATGACTTGGCGGACTCCTTCGACATCGAAATTACGCCAATCGCCTAAATAAAACCCTTCCTCATCCACCAAAATAATGGCATTTTCGTTTCTTTCATGATCGATTGAAAAAGTTGAATCATCTGTAGATTTTTTCAAAACCCCTTTTTGGGTCATCAAATCTACGCTCGATAAAGAAAGAGAACTTCGATCTTTAATCAGATACTGAAAAACGTTTTCTCCAAAAATTTTATCAAAGAGAAAAAAAATCTCTACTTGTGAAGCTGGGGGACCTCCTGGCAAATTCCAAATATGAAGCCCTTCGCTAACGCGCGCTCCGAAAGCATCCATCCATCCCCAGAAAGAGGCAACTGTGGTATCTAAATCTGGCGAACTATGCGCTGTAACCAAATGGCTACCAAACCACGTTTTACCCATGCCAATAGGGAAAAGAAGTTGATACTCTTCGCGAGGAATATTCTTTCCGACAATCTTTGCACGCACAGCATAGTTTTCTTCACTCGAAACACCTGAAAACTGATTCAGCCAGATCTCAAACGTAGAAAAAGTATAATGCTCGAGGATTTTTTCTTTGTGGATTCGATCGATGAAATCGATAACCGCAGGCAAAAGAAATTTCTCTTTCCCTTTTTGAATCAAATGCAAAAGAGAGAAGCTAACCTGCTTCATCCTTTCCTTCTGATCTAATTTTTTAAATTTTGTGAAAAGAGGGGTGAGCCCCTCAAACTTCTTTATCGAAACAACGTAATCGCCAAGATGCTTTTTTGCCATGTATCAGTAGGCCCTTTTAACAGAAGAAATATTGGATTGAGCTGGACTCGAACCAGCGACCGCCCGCTTAGAAGGCGGGTGCTCTATCCATCTGAGCTATCAATCCAAAAACGGTATTTTATCTAAACTCCAAACACTTTTCAACAGAATTCACTCTCTAAAGATTTTAAGGGCTTCAGCGAAATCATCTCTATCAGCTTGTTTTTCAAAAATTTCTTCCTGCTTTTCAGAAACCTCTTTATACTCATCCATAGAGCGAACGATGTGAGGTCTTACAAAAATAATCACATTTCTCTTTTCATCTTGCCGCATTGTTTTGCTAAAGGCAGCACCAATAAATGGCAAGCCACCTAAACAAGGCAAGCCTGCTTTATGATTGGCCTTAGAATTGCGAATCATCCCACTTAATACAAGAAAATGCTGGTCTGGGACGTGAACGTGGGTCATCATGTTGGTTTTCGTAGTCCGGATCCCATTCACCTGAGCTGTATTAGGAGTATTAAGATTGGTCAGGCTCTCGCTAATTTCTTGATCTAAATCAAGGGTAATAATATCTCCGTCGCCAAGCCTTGGAGTGATTTTTAGATTCACTCCAATATCTCTATATTCGATATTAGAAGTTGTCTGCTGACTTTGGCCTACCGTCGATACAACAGACCCTGTAAAAGGGATATTGTCTCCGACAAAAATCGTCGAGTGTTTGTTATCCTGCGTAATAATTTTTTGATTCAAGACAATTGTACTATCTCCATCTACTTGAAGAGCAGAAACGAGAGAACCCAAAGAAAGATAAGACTTACCCCTATGCATAATGATATCGCCGATCACGCCTAGATCAAAACCACTTCCAATCGGGATCTGCGCAAGACCTGATGGAGTATTTGACGCGTTGACCCCTTGCATCGCTCCTGCAAACGGAGGAACATCGCCATTTTTAGGAAAGTTGCCCATCCCAAACCCTACTTTATTGTTCAATTGTCCACCTGCAGCCCACTGCAAACCAAACTCAGAGCTTTTCCTTACATCAGTTTCAATCACAAGAACTTCAATAAATACCTGTCTTAAAGGAGCATCGAGCTTAGAAAGGAGTTTTCTAATCATTTTATCCGATTGGCTGTCTCCCGAATAAATCAGAGAATTTGTTGCCTTAATCCATTGGATAGAATCGATTGCTTTAATTACTTTAATAGGGATATCTCCCTGCGCTCTTAAATCAGCCGCAATCTTCCTGACCGCTTCTTGAATTTCTCCCCCTTCGTGATATTGGAGTTTATGCACATAAAATTCATAGCGAGAGGGATTTTCTTCATCAGAAAAAAAGTTGATCTTTTTATTCTCAGGATCTACGTGAGCTTGGCCTTGAATATATTCTTCAGGCTCTTCCCCAATTGGGTGAACAACAAAATATCCTTGTTGCTTAACCACAGAAAACCCATGAGACTTCAAAATTTTGAAAAGCGCCTTAAGCACATCAGCAGAACTCACCGGCTTACCAGAAGAAAGGGTGACATTAAATTCCAAATCTTGATGATTAAAAATAAAATTTACTTCGCAAATCTTACTTACATAGCGAATAAATTCAACGACAGGAATATCGTTGAAGTTGATGGAATGATCCTCTTCTTCACAATGAAGTGGCAGGAGAATCAGTAACAAAAAAGTAAGAACAGTTTTTTTTATTGTTTGTATCATATATCTCAAGGCTGGCATCGAACATCATATGACAACCTGTTCTTTTTTCTCCAGAAAATTCCATTTATCTTAAATCGAGCATTGCTTATTGTTGTCTGCAATGAACGCTGTTACCATTGACAATTTAGACATTAAAATTCATACCCGGTATGCACAGGATCAACAGATTCTCGACACTTCTCAATTTATTGAAGAAATACAGCTCGGGTCGACTTTTTCTGTCATCGATAGTTATTCGATCAACTACGCCTTAGAATTTGAAAGGCTTTTTGATCTACATATTAGAAATCTTCCCTGGGCTTCCTTTATTCCCCCTATTAGGCCAAACAAACAGAAAAATAGGTATTTTACTCATAGGCTTGTACTCGGAATATTAGGAACAGAGTGCGATGAAGAGCAAGAGGAAGGTGAAACAGACGACCTCATTAAAAAAGCTGCAAACGCAAAAAAGAAAAAATTTCATTCTATCACCGCCTTCGAAAAAGAAAAAACCTCCATTCTAAACATGCTCTCTTCGATTAAACAGCTAAATGAGATATTAGGAGAGTGCAACAGTAAAAGACTTCAATATCAAAAAGGATAAAATAATGAAGATTGGGATTATTGGAGTCACAGGAAGAGTCGGAAGAAAAGTCTTAGCCTGCGCTATGCAGAATAAAATCTCTGTTATTTTTGGCTCAGCCTCTTCTAACTCCCCCTTTCTTGGATCAGATCTTGGGGAATTAATCGATTCCGCGCCGACGAGCCTTTATGTCGTAAAAACAGTTAGCGCTCCTTTTGATGAAACAGATCTGGTTATTGATTTTTCCTTAGCATCTGCAACTGAAGAAAACATCCGAAAGGCAGTCCAACACAAAAAGCCCCTTCTCATTGGGTCAACAGGACACGCACCAAAAACTTTAGAACTTATAAACGAAGCTTCTCTTAAAATCCCCCTCCTTGTTTCTGCGAATTTTAGCGTAGGGATCCAACTGTGCATGGAGGTCGTAAAAATGATTGCTCCTCACGCGGAGCACAGTAAAATTGTAGAAATTCACCACACAACAAAAAAAGACACCCCTAGTGGCACTGCCCTCATGCTAAAGAAAGCGTTAAATGATAAACCTTATATTGAATCGATTAGAAAGGACGATCAAGTAGGAGAGCATACGATCATTTTTGACAGGGAAAATGAGCGAATTACAGTCACCCACTCCAGCTTTTCTCGAGCCATTTTTGCAGAGGGAGCCCTTAAAGCTGCCACCTTTTTACTGAACCAACCTCCTGGCCTATACAACATGGCCGATTGTTTAAGGGCTGGAGATTAACGCAAAGATTTTTAATAATTTTCTCTGCGTTCTCTGCGGCTCAGTCTTCACTCTGCGCTGATGAAATTCAGCATTCAGACAACAAGACTCTGAGTTATTGACTAAATAGTAAACTCCATCAGCGCAGAGTAAAGACTGAGCCGCAGAGAACGCAGAGAAAAAAGATTTTTTTCAAATTCTGAAATTACTCTTAAATTCTATTCAGGATTAATTCCATTTCGTTTATTATGTAGGCATGAAAACTGTAAAAGTGAAAGATTTCTTATTAGGTACGGGGCAGCCGCTAGCCGTTATCTCAGGCCCTTGCGTTATTGAAAGTGAAGAACACGCTTTAATGACAGCTGGAGAACTTGTCAAAATTTTTGCTGGGACAGGGATCAATTTCATCTATAAGTCTAGCTATGACAAGGCTAACCGCTCTTCTTACCACTCTTTTAGAGGCCCAGGATTAGAAAAAGGGCTAAAAATTCTAGAAAAAGTAAAAAAAGAATTCGACATCCCCCTTCTTACCGATGTCCACACTCCTGAAGAAGCAAAAGCCGCTGCTGAAGTTTGCGACATCATCCAAATTCCCGCCTTTTTGTGCAGACAAACAGACTTAGTCTTTGCTGCAAGTGAAACGCAAGCTGTCATCAATGTGAAAAAAGGGCAGTTTATGGCCCCATGGGATGTCAAAAATGTGATCGACAAGATCCTCTCTGCTGGAAATGAAAAAATTATTATCACAGAAAGAGGGGCGAGCTTTGGCTATAACAACTATGTAAGCGATATGCGCGCTATCCCTATCATGCAAAACTTTGGGTTTCCTGTTTGCTTCGATGCTTCCCATTCTGTGATGCTACCAGGAGGCCTTGGAGAAACATCGGGTGGACAAAGAGAATTTATCCCTACCCTATCAAAAGCATCTGTTGCCTCAGGATGCAACCTCCTCTTCATTGAATCTCATAACGATCCTGCAAACGCTAAAAGCGATAAAGATTCTGTCTTTCCCTTTGATCAATTAAAAGCGCTCATGCAAGAATGTAAGAAAATTTACGACGTTGTAAATGTTTAAAAAAACAACTCAGATCTCCTACCTCATAAGTTTTCTTCTCTTGGCTGCTTGGGGCGCTAAGTTCCTTTGGGTCACCCCCCATGATTTAGCTACTACCACAAGAGTCATGAAAAAAAAAGAAAGGCTTGCAGCTTCTTCTGAAGCGATCAAAACATCTACCCACCAAATCCGGCAAAAAGTACAAAAAGATATCTGGTTTTCTCAAGGTATTGGCGAGCGACTTCATTATAAAATTCAAAGCGACAGCTCCCTTTTAACATTAGAGCCCAAAGGAAAAAAAGTAGAAATCATCGAAAATTTAGAAAAAATCAAATGTTGGATGCAAGATAAAGTCTACTACTCAGCAGAAAACGCTCCCCTACAACAACTCCGTTTTTTTGAAGCTGACCAAGGAACCTACCATTATTCCTCAAACGCATTTGACGCTCAAACAGTGATCCTTTCCCTTTTTCGCATGCCCGGACACGAAATTCCAAGCACTCTTTCTACTTCTCCCTTTATTAAAGGGGTCGCAAAAGATGTTTGTTTTTCCGTTTCGGGTAAAACACCAAAGTTTCAGGCAAAACAATTCCAGGCCCAGCTAAAAGGCAAGGAGGCATAAGATGGTAGCATTGTTATTCATTATTTTAAACATGATCGGTTATTGCCAAAACAGTGATGCAGGCAAAGTTTCTTCCACTTTTGCCGATTACGACGGAAATATGCTCACTCTTAAAGGAAAAGTACAGCTTGAGCACCCAATGGGCACTATGCAATCAGAAGAAGCCTTTTTAGAAAAAGAAGAAGAAGGGAAAGAATTCCCCTTTTCTCTGATCCACCTACACGAAAACATCCTTCTTTCTCTAAAAAATAAGGCCTCCCTTAAAGGAGATCATGCAGATCTTGACTTCCATGCCCTCAAAGGAACCATTGCCTCTCTCAAAGAAAAAAATGTCGAGTACACAGACCTGAACTTCCAATTAAAAAGTGAAAGAATCGAATTTGAGATGGTCAAAAACGGAGAGATTTTTTCTATTACAGAACTACGAGCCTATCCCCATGTTGGGCAAAAGTGTGTTGTTACCAAAGAACGAGATCAAGTAGAAGCCGATCTCATCACAGCAGAAGTGGGTTCTTCCACACTTTTTCTTGATCATCCCCAAGGAATTGTCAACCAAATCCTCTTTTCTTCCCATAAAATGGTCTGGAACAATAATGCAAACACGTTAACTTTAGAGGAAGAGGTCGATCTAAAAGAAGAAAGCGCAGGCTCTCTTAAAGCCGATCGAGCCTTTATCCAATGTACAGAACAAAAACCGATCTTATTCACTTTTAACGGAAACATCCGTCTTTGTTCTACAAATGGAAAAAAAAGATATGCGACAGGAGATACCCTCATCTACTTTCCGACAGAAAAAAACTTTCATATAAAAGCAGATCCTGGAAAAAAGGTCCTCTTCTTCGATCAAGAACAATCCCTTTACATTAGCGCAAACGAAATCAAAATTCACAACATGGACAACGTAAAAGGGGTGGGCAATGTCCGCTTAAGTTTTAACCCAGAAGAAAGCACTGTTTTCAAAACATTCTTTCCAGATTTCCAGGAGGAAAAAGATGCAACCCCCTAAACCGATCTTAAGCGTACAAAACCTCGTAAAAAACTATGGGGGTAAGGCTGTTGTAAATGGACTTTCGTTTGATGTAGCTCCAGGAGAAGTTGTAGGATTACTCGGACCCAATGGAGCTGGCAAAACAACCGCATTTTACATGGCAATCGGCCTGATCCGCCCAGATAGCGGAAAGGTATTTTTCAAAGAGGAAGACGCCACTCACCTTCCCATTGATAAGCGCGCTCTCATGGGGATGGGCTACCTTGCACAAGAACCCTCTATCTTCAAAGAATTGACCGTCGAAGAAAACATCCTCTGCATTCTAGAAACCCTCGATCTTTCCAAAGAAGAAAAAAAGAGACGGCTGGATCTTCTCTTGCAAGAACTTCACTTAGAAAAGCTCGCCAAAAAAAAGGGAGCTAGTTTGTCTGGTGGAGAAAGGCGCAGGCTCGAGATCACACGAGCCCTTGTCACGCAACCCTCTTTATTGTTACTCGACGAACCCTTTGCAAACATCGACCCCTTATCGATCAATGATGTAAAGCATCTCATCCGCATATTAAAAAACATGAAAATCAGCGTTCTCATCACCGACCACAACGCCCGCGAAATCTTTTCTATTGTCGACAGAAGCTATCTCGTAAGAGAGGGAAAAGTCCTGATGCAAGGCACCGTCCACGAGCTTTTGCAAAGCAAAGAAGCGAGAGCCACCTATTTCGGTGAAGACTTCCGCCTCTAGCTTAACCCAAACTAAAGATCAGTAGGAGAATCAGGTTCTACGTCTTGATGATACTGAAAAGGATAGACGGGAGTAGGAGAGTCAGGTTCTTGATCATCATGGATACGAACTTCATCAGCACCAGGAAAATCGGTAGAAGCTCTCTCAGAGACTTCTTTTTTCATCGTTCTTCCAAAAGCAATACAGGTAGCAGCAACAGCAATACCGCCAAACGCGCCTACTGTCATGTTTGTTGCATGATCTTTTAAGAAATTTCCAAGAGTGCCAAAACGGCTAACATCTGCACCATTTCCAGCGCTAAGCGTTAAGCCAACAAAAAATAAAGATGCAAGCCCTATGATAATCCCAACTAAAACAGCAGCATTACTAGAAGGCTTTGTAGGGGCTTCATGGAAAGTTACACACTCTGGTGTTGAACGACCTGAATTTGTTTGTGATACACTTGTCATATATTTTTCCTCCTATTTTCATGTTTTATTATAATAAATTATTATTCATATTCTCTAACTGGTGACTGATTGCTATGTCCATAATAAGCCGGATCGTCACAACACATATCCCTAGTCTTCATTGTTCTGCCAAAAGCAATAACTGTTGCAGAAACAACAACGCCACAGGCTGCGCCTACTATCATGCCCGTTGAATGATCCCCTAAGAAGTTTCCAAGAGCGCCAAAACGGCTAACATCTGCACCCGTCATAGCCGCAGCCGTTAAGCCAACAAAAAATAAAGATGCGAGACCAATAATAACGCCTGCTAAAACAGCAGCCTGACCTTTCCTGTTAGTCTCTTTTCCACAGATTGCAGTCATGCATCCTGTTACATAACCCTCGAGAGAATTTTTGCATCCCCCAGTTACAGATGGTGGTATCATAACCATAAATATACTCCTTTTTTATTTTTGAAAAAAATGCGCAAGTCTTAAACTTGCGCATAGATCGTCTCTAAAAAAAATCCATTAATTAGAGCTCAGTTGGCGCCCCGTCTGCTACCTGTGCATCTTCTGCTGCCAATCTCTCAGCTCCTTTCATGTTTCTACCGCAGTAGATACTTGCTGCTGCTACGGCAACGCCACCACAAGATCCTGCAACGATATTTGTTGCATTATCTTTTAGGAAGTTGCTAAGGTCGCCAAAACGGCTAACATCTGCACCGTTTGAACCTGCAAGTGTTAAACCTAAAAAGAATAAAGCTGCAAGACCAAGTACGATACCTGCTACAACTGCCGCTTTACCTGCTTTTGTAGTATCTTCACCACAAATCTTGTTTACTGCTTTTGTTCCACAGCCTGCTAAAAAGCATTTAGTAGAAGCTGGAGCTGCAGCTGGTGCTGGTGCTGGACTTGCTGCTCTTAATGATGGTGGTGTTGTTCCTGACATATATTTCTCCTTGTTATTATTTAAAATGTTTTTATTAATACCGAAACTTAATACTATTTAGTTTCATTATTTTTCTTTAGAGCCTTTGCAAAGACTATTAAAGAAACAAAACCATTTCTAATGATTTTGCCTATTATTATACAAAATATTTATTAATAAATAATAAAGATTTTGAATTTTTATGAAATAGTTTAAATTAAAATAATTTTTATATAATTTTTGAGTAACAACCCTCGATTTATACTATTCTTTGTCCCGTCAGGGACATAGGTTTATAGCCAGGGTGTGAGCACGCCGGCCAGGCGCGCGGAACCCCTGGAAATAGGAACCCCGCACCCGCGCTCCAGGGGAGCGCTGCGTCACCCAAGAACATATTTTTCCTCAAATTTTACAACATGAGCTTTCAATAATTTACAGGTTGCCATTGTGCTTGTCTCCTACGCTCCTCTGGAGCGTTTGTTTTGGAATTCATGGTTCCAGGGGTTCCGCGCGCCTGGCCGGCGTGCTCACACCCTGGCTATAAACCTATGTCCCTAGCGGGACGAAGAATAGCTGCTTAAATGCTAATTAAAAGGGCCAAACTCGAGAACCGCGAAGCGGTAATTAAATCGCAAAGCGATGACAGTTGTTAGCCGTGGTGTGACGAACGAATGTGAGGAACCCACGGAAAAGATGCACCATCCCCTCCAAGCCAGGAACTGGCGGCACTGATTCAGGCTTAGAGGCGGCATACATTTAACCTAGAAACGGCAGTTGGGCCGCGGCTCGGGAATGTCGGCCCCCATCGGAAACGATTGTGGCTCTAAAGATTGTGCTTTTTGCCCGGATCCAATTGCCGTTTTTAGGGTTACTCTGATCTGTGATTAAAATTGACTAATATACCCATCGGATGTTTCTTGCTTTTCTCTCATTCTATAGAGCATGGCTCCTCCAACGACTGCGGAACAAAGACCTACTCCTATTCCCACGTATAAACCGTTTACCGAAGGATTGATGTTTCCAAGGGAATGGCTTGTATTGATCTCTCCCGCTCCTATGGCACAAAGTAAAGCAATTGCAACCCCTGCTACGATCATGGCTACAGCAACTTTTTTCATTGTGCTCCAGCTCGATGGAGAAGGTGTTTCAGAATCACTTGTAATAGGTTCGGCAAAAGGAATCCCCATCAACAAACTAGCCTGTGGATCTGCGCCACAGTACAGTCTCTGAACTCGCGTTCTTGCAGCTTCTCTAGACATCCCTGAACCTACCACCTGAGCTATCGGCACCTCTAAAGTCCTAACTGAACTGGTCCTACTTACAGGTTGACCGCAAGTGTCCCAACGACTTCCTCCAATTCCTTTTACCATATAATCTCTCCTTTATTAAACTATTTGCTAAATATAGTAACAAATAATTGTTAAATAAGAATAAAGATTTTAGAAACTACTTAATTAAAATAATTATTATTGCTAAATGACAATAAAAAACCGCAGACTATTCACCTGCGGCATAACTTAAATAGCTTAATCAGATAAGCTTAGGCAGGATTAGGCTGGGCACCCTTTAGCTTGGTTATTTCTGCGTCTTTCTTTGCTAATAGGTTTTCTATACGTTCTCTAGTAGCCCAATGCTCCTTACCATCATTTTCTCTTACTTTGTAAGCAAACCTAGTATCAAACATGTCATAAGCTTGCTTCCCATTGAAAACTTTCTGTTCTGTTTGTTTTGTCTTAGGATTATAGATTTCAATGGTTACATCCCCCTCGCGTCGTTTATTTAATTCTTCCTGCATTCTATTAAAAGACTCTGCTTTGTGTTTTTCGACTTCTTTATTTTGAGCGTTGGCTAAGGTATAGATACAGAAAGATGTGAGGATCGTTGCTCCAACTGCTGTAGCTGACAAGATAAGGTGGCCAAACTGGCCTGCAAGATCGGTGCCGACAAAAGGAATAGCGCTTAAACTGTATCCTGCCCCATTCATAGAAAGACCGACAATACACGCTGCTGTAAAAAGAACACCCAGTACAAGCCCTGTAATTAAAAAAGCTCTTGTAGCTGTATCACAAGCTGTGCCGTTAATAGGGGCTACCTGCTGACCACTTGATAAAGCTTTTGATGGCTGTGTATTTGGCTGTTGTGATTGACTTGATGACGCTGCTGCTCCTGATACTGCTCCCGTTGCTGACATATGATCCTCTCTAGGTTAAGGTTTTCTATTTATTTCTCAGAAGAGTAAACCAAAGATCTATTAATATACCATTAGGAATTTTTAAAAAGTGAGTCATAAGCATGTAAAACATTTTCTATCCGCATTGTGTACAAGCAATCGCTCAGTTTACTGCCCGCACACCCATCTTTAAAACAAGGACGGCAAGGGAAATTCTGCGCAACGACACGCGCTTTGGGATGCATCCAAGGACCCCAATTGGTTTCTGATGTAGGACCAAAGATAGCAATAACGGGAGTTTTTAAAGCGCTTGCCATATGAAGGGGTACAGAATCGACAGTAATTAAACAGCTAGCTTTCTTAACAAGGGCACCAAGCTCTTTTAAGGTTGTCTTACCCCCAAAATTATAAACAGGGGGAATTTGACCTATTATCTGTTCAAGCATTGCCATCTCTTTAGGATCAGGGCTTGAAGTAAGGGCAATCTTTTTCCCTTTTTTAAGAAGCTCTGGAATCAGCTCTATAAAAAAAGAGGGGGGAGGCGACTTAAACATCCATCGCGATACAGGATGTATAAGGATATAATCCTCGATCTCTACTACTTTCTCTGCCTCTTTGGGAATGATAAATGTTAAATCCCTTTCATGAATCGTTGGAAAAATTCCTATTACTCTGAGTACATCCAGGTGTTTTTCCACAGTATGTCTAGGCTTATCTGCGTATTTGACAACATGAGTATAGACTTTCCTTTTACCATCCAGGCCTACTCTAATGGGACTATTGCAAAACTTCGCCGCAATGGCTCCTCTATCCCCTTCTGTAAGGTTGATCACCATGTCGTATTTTTCTTTTCTCAGCTTCCAAAGAAGGGAAAGCTCTTTGCCAAGTTTTTTTAAAAAGGAAAGTTGTTTCCATTTTCTATCGTACAGAAAATAATTCTTTATCCCAGGATGCCCTTCAAGCATAGGAAGGGTATCCTCATAAATGTAGGCATCGATCTGTGCATTTGGCAGTCTATTCTTAAGAACGGAAAACAGGGGGGATGAGAGTAAAACATCGCCATGATGGCGCATCTTAATCACAAGAATTTTGTTTACTTTTTTCAGATCTGGGTACTTTCCGTAACTCATATGTTGTGGATATATTAGCTGATCATTAGAATAAAAGACTTTCAGAAAATTTAAATTGGAGAAAAACTATGAGCAAAGAACAAACACTTTCTATTTTAAAGCCCGATTCTGTCGGCGCAAACCACATTGGTGGAATCATTGAGCTTTTTGAAGTAAATGGCCTCTCTGTCATTGCTACTAAAATGGTTCACTTAAGCAAAAAACAAGCAGAAGAATTTTATGCCATCCATGCCGCGCGCCCCTTCTTTAACGATCTCGTATCGTTTATGATTTCTGGCCCGGTACTCGTGATGGTACTTGAAGGGGAAAACGCCATCCTCCAAAATCGGGAAATCATGGGCGCTACAAACCCTAAAGACGCAAAACCAGGAACCATCCGCGCTGAATTTGCCGTATCGATCGACCAAAACGCCGTGCATGGCTCTGATAGTGCAGAAACCGCTAAAGCAGAGATCCCCTTCTTCTTTAAGGCTAACGAGATCTTCCCAAGATAAGAAAAAAAGGGGGAAATCGGGCTCGGTTACGATCTCTTTTTCTCTCTCTTCATCGCGAAGCGATCTCTTTTTCTTTCTTTATCGCGAAGCGATTTTGGAGTGCGCAAATTTATTTGCGCTTTTCTCTTCATCGATTCATCGATGAACAAGCTGTGAGAAACAAGCTATCTGCCTTCACGCACACATCGATAAATCGATGTGGAGAAAAGCGCAAATAAATTTGCGCACTCCAAAATCGCTTCGCGATGAAGAAAGAGAGAAACATCGCTTCGCGATGAAGAGAGAAGATTTTCCTCTTCTTCCTTCTTCCTACATCAGCCCTTTGCGCTTCTTGAATTTGTCGAGATATTCCAAAGCTTTGCCAGTTCCCATGCAAACTGCAAGAAGGGGATTTGGTGCGACAATCACGGGAAGGCCTGATTCTTTGATAAGCGCCTTATCAAGACCCTTAATAAGCGCGCCACCACCTGCCAAAACCATCCCTCTTTCAACGAGGTCTGCTGCAAGTTCAGGAGGGCATTTTTCAAGGGTTAATTTCACCGCTTCAATGATTTGTTGAATGGGTTCCGCTAAACACTCCCTAATTTCAACTGAATTGATTCTTTTTGTCACGGGAAGGCCTGCTACCTGATCGCGACCTCTTACTTCCATTTCCAGCTCATTATCGCCAAGTGGATAAGCAGAACCGATCGAGATTTTGATCTCTTCAGCAGTTCTTGGGCCAATCATAAGATTATAAGTACGTCTCATGTAATTGACGATACACTCATCAAACTCATCACCTGCAATACGGAGAGATCGAGATTCTACAATACCGCCAAGAGAAATAATCGCAATTTCTGTAGTACCACCACCCACATCAATAATCATGTTAGCAGAAGGTTCATGAACAGGAAGATCAACTCCAATCGCTGCTGCCATGGGCTCTTCAATGAGGATCACCTCTTGTGCACCAGCGCGAAGGGCGGAATCTTCTACAGCCCTTTTTTCTACACCTGTAATACCTGAAGGGACAGCAATGAGAATTTTTGGACGGAAAAGGCTGCGGGTAGGAGTTACTCTTTTAATCAGGGCTTTTAACATCCCTTCTGCAATTTCAAAATCGGCAATAACGCCATCTTTCATAGGGCGAACTGCATGGATTTTACGAGGTGTCTTACCCAACATCGCTTTGGCTTTATGGCCTACGGCTAACACTTCATTTGTTGTGGAATCTACGGCAACAACAGAGGGTTCTGCCAAAACAATCCCTTTGCCTCTTACATAAACTAATGTATTTGCAGTTCCTAGGTCTATCCCAATATCATTTGAAAGGATACCAGAGACCTTTCCCCATTTTTCATATGCAGTAGCAGAAAATTTCTTTATTTGTTGACCGAAAGTGTATGTTTTTTTGCTCATAGTTTATGTTTTCAAAAGTTCGAGAACTTCTTCCCAAGTTAATTTAGTAATCGCTTCATCATCGCAACTTACCACTTTCTTGACCAATCCTTTTTTCCTGTTTTGCATCTCGGCGATTTTTTCTTCGATTGTTCCGAGTGTAATTAATTTATATGCAGAGACCGAATTCTTTTGACCAAGGCGGTGGACCCGATCGGTAGCTTGGCTCTCTACAGCAGGGTTCCACCACATGTCGTAATGGATCACTGTATCTGCACCAACAAGGTTAAGTCCTGTGCCGCCAGCTTTTAAAGATACGAGGAATACAGAAATCGTTTCATCTTCATTAAAATGCTTCACAACTTCTAACCGATTTTTAGTGGAGCCGTCGAGATAAAGGAACCGGATCCCTTTTTGTTCCAAATCTTCCCGCATGATTTGGAGCATACGTGTGTATTGACTGAAGATAACCGTTTTATGTTTTCCTTCTACAAGTGTTTGTAAAAGTTCAAGGAGCATATCGTATTTTGCAGAATCCCCAATTTCCGCTTTTTCTTTAGCAAAAATCGCCGGATGGCAGCAAATTTGCTTTAAGCGTGTAAGGGTTGCAAGTACGTGGATCTGCACTCTATCAAAGCCCTCTTTTTTCACAAGCTTGACAAGTTCATCACGCGCTGATTCTGCATAAGATTTGTACAGCTCCATTTGAACATCGCTTAACTGACAATGGTAGACAATTTCCGATACTGGAGGAAGGTCTTGAAGCACGTCTGCTTTCATGCGACGCATAATAAAGGGAGCGATCTTCTTACGGAGATATTCGAGATTTTTTGTCAGAGCAGCACCTGAAGTGCGTATGTATTTCTCTACAAATCTATCATAGGTGCTTAAGAAGCCTGGCATAAGAAAGTCAAAAAGACTCCAAAGCTCATCTAACGAGTTTTCAATAGGAGTACCAGAAAGGATCAGGCGATATTCAGACTGAACCATTTTCACAGATTTAGCGTTGCGTGTTCCTCGGTTTTTGATATGTTGCGCCTCATCGAGAACTAAATAAGAGAAGACAACCGCTTTGTAATTTTCCAGATCTTTTTGCAAAAGGGTGTATGAGGTAACAATCACATCATAAGAAGTTGCATTATCAATCAGTTTTTTACGATTTGTGGGAATCCCATCTACCACCAAAACTTTTAATTTAGAATTAAACTTTGAACACTCTTCTTTCCAATTATAAAGAAGAGACGTTGGACACACAATCAAAGAAGGGGCTTTGTTTTTCACGTGATTCTGTGTAATTGCAACAATAGCTTGTAGTGTTTTTCCCAATCCCATGTCATCGGCTAAAATCCCGTTAAGGAACATGAGACGGAGACGCTCGAGCCAATTTACCCCATCTGTCTGGTAAGCGCGAAGGGTTGCATTAATCTCTTTAGGCACCGGAGTGAACGTTAAGCTTTTTTCTCCAAGCATCTGTTTTCTGATTTCAGAGAGTTTATCTGAGATCGAAAACTCGATAGGAAGCCCCTCAAAATTCGTGGCATCAATATTTGCAAGGCTCCATAACGGACGCTCTAGTTTGTGCTCGTCTAAAATAGTGATTCCAAGTTCATCAAACACCTGAACAATCGCAGAAATTCTATCTAAATCTAGAACTAAAATTTTGCCAAGCTTATCTGAAGTTTTCTTCACCTTTTTCACAGAATCGAGTTCAATAAAGGCTCTTTTTGAGGCAACGCATTCCCAGAGGTGGTCCATTCTCACACCCTTGAGAGCACCATCTACATGCAACTCGATCTCATACATGTCAATTCTCGAAGTATGCACTAGATGAAGTTTAAACTGGGTCTGATCATAAATAAACTGATCGAGCAAATTTTGAGGACAATTAAAGCTGACCCTTCCCTGATTGCGGGGGATCACATCTGTCATAAACTCCACAATTTTCTTTTCAGATTTTACAACATAGACCCCAAGATCGGGGTTATATTGAAAGTCTTGGAAAAGATCCTCGATAATTTTTCTTTCTTCCACAAGATTACGCGCTAAAACTCCCTGATCTTGTACAAAGGAAGAAACATCTTTATAACTTAATTTTGAAGACGCAGCAGGAATTTCATTTCCATCATAATTAAAATGTAAAACAGCATCGAGCTCCCCATCTAAATAGGTCAGTTCGCAATTAGCTGTAACATTTCCGACAAAAGGAAGGGTGACAAAATGATCAATCACATGTTGATTTGTCACTTCTGCAAAACGGGAAATCTCTGGAAGAGCATTTTCGACAAAGCTTCCTAAAAGAGGTTCTGGAATTGTCATATCTCGTATCGCTTTTAAATTGCGTAAATGAACTCGCGTGATTTGAGAAGGAAACCGGTAATACGTCCCCTTAAAAACCATCCCAGGTCTTGCACATTCAAAAAATCTTCCTCCATCCACTTCGATTGGATGCTGATCTAACACAATCATCGGCTTAAAGAGCATTTTTGAAACAGGCGGTTTCATATATTCCAGAGCAAAGCGCAAAATCGCTGGATGAGAAGAAAATTTTAAAGGAGTTTCAAGACTTCCTTCATAAAAACCTGGAAGCTGGGGAAGATCCTCCTCCGTTCCAAACACAGCTGATGCAGACGCTTTTTCAAAAGCATGAGCCAAAATTACTCCAAAAGATTCTACCTCTATCTGCGCCACACGAAGGGCTCTTTCTGAATTAGGATTCTCTTGAAAGCGAAGATGATCCATAAACATTTTTATAATCTCTCTCTGATCATTGTTAAACGACTCCAAAGAGAAACAATACTTTCTGCCGCCCATATAGATCTGTTCATTATACCGAAGAGAACCAAAAAATTCTTTGCTATTAGGGATATAGAGAGGCTTAGATCTATAGGGGAGACGAAGAGCAAACTGCACTTCGACCATTCCCTTGCTTTCCCCATCTTGCATAGGAGGAAGGGCAAAGACTAAAACAAATTCTGCCTTATCAATTTCAAATCTTTCCTGAGGTCTAAAAAAGGAGGAAGTAGAGAGCAAATGAGAAGCCGCAACATATTCTTGCAAAAGTTGTTTTTGATACAACTCTTCTTGCTTTTGGAAAACCTTGCTTTCAGCTACTTTAATTTTTTCTAGAAGCTCTTCCCTCTTTTCCTTGTCTACAGGAGTAGAGGATTTGATCTCTTGGAGGTCGTTTTCTTTAGAATACGCCACAAGGATTTTATCAATATTATTTTCTATATAAAAGATCAATGCTGCTAAATGCTGGCAATCATAATTATAAGGACAATCACAGTCTGAATCGATCGCTTCACACTCTTGCCTATCAATCTCAATTTCACTCTCGTAGGTATTGTCAAACTGCCCTTTAATCTTGCCGGTTACTTTAATGACCTTATGATCCAGCTGGATCAATTTGGCGCTCATCACTTTTTTATCATCGAAAAGATCCTTCCCCTCTTTAATAATAGACGACGGGAAATCTTGTTTTAGCTTACGAAAATTTAGCATAGTCAATCTCTGTCCGTGTTAGTAAAATCCCTTGTACCCTTTTTTTGAAAGTCGTGCAACAAAAAAGAAAAAAAAGAGGGAAAAGAGGGAAAAGAAAAGAGAAGATCGGGCACGCACGCGGGCACGGGCACGGGCACGAAAAACCAAAGAAACCTGAGCACTCTTCTCCCTCCGGATTTCGTGCCCGTGCCCGTGCCCGCGTGCGTGCCCGATCTTCTCTTTTCTTCTTTTTCTTCTTTTCATAAATCACAGCATTTGATAGATTTCGTGCTTTACCTTTTGCGGGCGTAGCTCAGTGGTAGAGCATCACGTTGCCAACGTGAGGGTCGTGAGTTCGAGCCTCATCGCCCGCTATTCTCATTAATTAATACATCATGCGTAAGGAGTTCCATGCAGACGACAGAACAGCAAGCAGAATTTAAAAACGAAGCAGTCAGTGTTTCTGTAAAACGAAAGGCAGCCTGCATGGTGGAATTTGATGTTCAAGCAACACCTAAACTTGTGCAAAAAGCAAAACGGGATGCCATTAAGTCTGTAGCAAAAGAAGTTACTCTCCCAGGCTTCAGAAAAGGAAAAGCTCCCGATGAACTTGTAACAAAAAAACACCCTGAATCAGTAGATAAAAAATGGCAAGAAGTGATCGCCCATGTAGCTTTTCAAGAAAGTGAACAACTCGTGCGCATCCCTGTTTTGACAAAAGAAACAAAAATTGTGTTTAAAATGCACTCCCACTCTGATGATCAAGGTGCTGCCCTCACTCTTTCCTTTGAAACAGAACCTGAAGTTCCCGCAATTGATCCTACAACTGTACAACTGAAAGAAGTAAAAAGACCTGAAGTGAATGAAGAAAAAGTCGATGAGACAATCAGACAAACACAACTCTTCTTTGCTTCTTGGACACATATTCAAGACCGTCCAGCTCAAGCAAATGATTTCGTTCTGTTAGATGTCATTGTTTTAGAAGACCACTCTAAACTTTTTGCAGATACCCGTTTTGAAATTACAGACAAGTCTATGGCAGAATGGATGAAAAACCTAGTTGTGGGCTTAAAAACTGGCGAATCAGCTGAGGGGATCAGCAAACCAGACGATGACCTCTCTGAAAAAGAAAAAGAAGCCTATAAGGATAAAAAAGTCAAAGTCGTCTTAAAAGCAATCGAATCTGCTGATATTCCCGTACTAGATGATGAGTTTGCAAAAAAACTAGGCGTCGAAAACGTAGCTGACTTAAAAGTGCAAATCACAGGCCTCCTGAATAAACAAGCAGACGAACACGTAAAAGAACATTTAAGAGAACAAGTAGGCGATGCCCTTTTAGAGCAGTACGCATTCGACCTACCAAAATCTCTTGTCGACAAAGAAGCGAATTTCCGTTTACGCCAGCTTCTCCAAGACCCCCAATTCCAAAAACATTGGGATGCCATTACCAATGAAGAGAGACAAAAAATTGTCCTGTCTCTCATTGAACAATCAAAAAAAGCTGTGCAGATGTTTTACCTCTGTCGTAAAATCATCTCCGATGCAAAACTCACAATCACAGCCAAAGATCTGCATAAGGCAGCTTCTTCTCCACTAGAAGCTCTCCTACTCCCACAACCTTATATCAGCCAAAACCAACCAGACCTCCAACAGGCAGAGGCAGTTTCTCGCATCCTGCTCGAAAAAGCAGAAGACCACATTATTGCGCATGCGCAAAAAACAAGCGATGAGTGAAGAGACTTAAGTTCTTCTTTCTCTCTTTATCGCGCAGCGATTTTGGAGTGCGCAAATTTATTTGCGCTTTTCTCCACATCGATTCATCGATGTACTGCTTGTTCATCGATAAATCGATGAAGAAAAAAGCGGCAATAAATTGCCGCACTCCAAAATGCTTCGCATTAAGAAAGAGCTAGCCCGATTCTTCTTCTTGTCTTATTTTCTGCTTCTCTGCATGATGAGTTTATAAAAACAAGGATCTTTTATGTACCAAATTCCCTATGTTATCGAAGATACAGGTCGCGGCGAGCGCGCAATGGACATCTACTCTAGACTGTTAAAAGACAGGATCGTCTTTATCGGAACAGAAATCAACGACGGCGTTGCAAATACTGTCATTGCTCAGCTCTTATTTTTACGTGCAGAAGATCCTAAAAAAGATATCAACGTTTATATCAATTCTCCAGGGGGCCTCATCACTGCAGGTCTTGCTATCTACGATACGATGCGTTTTATGGGTTACGATATCAATACTTACTGCATCGGCCAAGCAGCCTCTATGGGAGCACTCCTTCTTGCTGCAGGAACCAAAGGAAAGCGTTTTGCCCTACCAAATAGCAGAATCATGATCCACCAACCATCAGGCGGCATTGGGGGCACATCAGCTGATATTTTGCTTCAAGCAAAAGAAATTTTAGAGCTTAAAAAAATCTGCGCTGGTATTATGGCTGAAACCACAGGAAATCCTGTGTCTAAAATTCTTGAAGATTCTGAAAGAGATTTCTTTATGAACCCCGAACAGGCCCAAAAATATGGAACTCACGGCCTTATAGACAAAATAGCTACTATCCACACAAAACCAACCACATGACCAAAAATACAAGCGCAACCTGTTCTTTCTGTGGCCGAGCAGAAGACACCGTTGAAAAACTCATTTCTGGCCCTCATTCTTTTATTTGCGACAAGTGTGTCCGCCTATGCATGGAAATTATCGAAAAAAAACCAGCAAGCCACGAATTCAAACTTTTAAAACCAAAAGAAATTAGAGAACGACTTGATGAATACGTGATTGGACAAGATAGCGCAAAAAAAACCATTGCCGTAGCAGTCTATAATCACTACAAACGGATCCGTTCTCTTACAAAAGAAAACGAGGTTGAATATAGCAAATCAAACGTCCTCCTCCTCGGGCCTACCGGCTCAGGAAAAACCCTTATTGCACGTACCCTTGCCGCTATCCTCGATGTCCCCTTTGCAATTGCTGATGCTACTACCCTTACCGAAGCTGGATATGTAGGCGAAGATGTGGAAAATATCATCCTCCGCCTTGTACAAGCAGCCGATTATGATATCGCAAGAGCCGAAATGGGGATCATTTACGTAGATGAGATCGATAAAATCCGAAAAACCACCTCAAACGTCTCCATTACGCGCGATGTCTCAGGCGAAGGGGTGCAACAAGCTCTTCTTAAGATCGTCGAAGGAACGATCTCTAATGTGCCTCCAAAGGGGGGTAGAAAACACCCTAACCAGGAATATATCCGAGTCAACACACAAAACATCCTCTTTATCGTAGGGGGCGCTTTTGTCCACCTCGACAAAATGGTCGCTAAACGCCTAGGAAAGAGTGTGATAGGGTTTGACGCTGCAAAAACACGTACTTTTGACGCTCAAGAAACAAACTACCTCCTCTCGAAAGTAGAACCTGAAGACCTGATCACTTTCGGAATGATCCCTGAATTTGTAGGCCGTTTTAACAGCATTGCCAATTGCAATGAGCTTACCATCGAAGATCTCGTAGAGATCCTCACAGCTCCAAAAAACGCCATTGTCAAGCAATACAAGCAACTTTTTAACGAAGAAAACGTCAAACTAACCTTCAAAGAAGACGCCCTCCGAGCTATGGCTGAAAAAGCCAAAGAAACAGGCACCGGCGCACGAGCCCTCCGGATGATCGTTGAAGGGATCCTCCTCGAACTCATGTACGAGGTCCCCTCCAACCCCTCCATCAAGGAAATCATCATCGAAAAAGAGTGCATCACCGATAAGCAACAGCCCATCATCATCACCACTTAACCGACAAGTATGATTAATTCCTTTGACAAAATGCGATTGCTGCTACAATAGAGTTATACCTTGAACAAGGAGACCCCATTCCAGAGCCTGTAAATAAAGAGGCATTCAAGGGTAACATCGCATACAGGACTA
>Ga0206905_10111_pt1 | contig 23199 bp, 17 predicted proteins | sample Alteio_BWOrgHeat_43_FD_152940 | JGI IMG/M metagenome (GOLD analysis project Ga0206905, IMG submission 152940) | Enriched cells from forest soil in Barre Woods Harvard Forest LTER site, Petersham, Massachusetts, United States -... | ecosystem: Environmental > Terrestrial > Soil > Temperate forest >...
GTCGCTGCCGGGATCCTGATAGAACCCGACCTCCTTGCCAAGTTGCTCTGCGTAGAGAGCCCAACCCTCAATGTAACCAGAGTTGAAGGTGTGTTTGCGGAAATTGGGCAGTCCGGTGATCTCCTGTGCCACGGAGAGCTGCATATGATGGCCTGGAATTCCCTCGTGGTAGGCGGTCGCTTCATCATCGACGAGCCAGCGATGGGCGTAATCGGAGGTCTGCACGGAGACGCGCCCCGGGCGTTTACCGTCGGGGGTTCCCGGCTGATAGTGAGTGGAAGCTTCGGCCTGGAAGCTGGGGATGGCCTCGACGGTAACCGGCGCACCGGGAATAAAGGTAAAAAGCTCGGGCAGCTTCAGCTGCATCTGGGCGATGTACCGGCGATAGTCGTCCAGAATCTGATCGGAAGAGGTGGGGACGTACTTCGGATTGTTCTGGATGGAGGCGCGGAAGCTGGCCAGATCAGCGAAGCCGTGTGCCTTGGCCAGTGCGGTCATCTCCGCCTGAATGCGAGCGATCTCGCGGAGGCCGATCTCGTGGATTTCGTCGGCGGTGAGGCTGGTCGTGGTGAATCGGCGAATGTCGTTCCGGTAGCGCTTCTGGCCGTCTGGCAGAGAGGTGACCGCCAGGGTGGTGCGGCCGCGAGGCGCGTACTCTATGGCGATGAAGGCCGCGAAGGACTTGTAGGCGGGAAGCACCTCTGCGTTGACAACATCATTGATCTGTTTCGTGAGCCGTTGCTGGTCCTCTGCGGAGATGGTCTTCGGAAACTTCTTCGTCGGGATGAGAAACGGATTTGACTCGATGATGCCCTGGCACTGGATGGGGACTTTTTCGAGCAGGAATTTAACCGGCATGAGATTATCCTTCATGCCCACGCGTAGCACCTCTTCGGTTTGCGTAAATGCCCGCGGAATCTGATGAAGGCGTGCGATGTAGTCCTCGTACTGCTTCACGGTGTCGAACGGGACGGCGAGGGGCAGATCAGCGAATTCGGTTGCAGGACTGCCGAGTTGAGTCACAGGCATCTCGTGAACTTTGAAGCTGTAGTTGTCGATGCGCTGTTGGAGGACACGGATGAGCAGTTCATGGGAGAGCTGGTCCTGCTCCGAGAAGCCGTTTGTGTCGATGGCCTTCAGGCGCGCAAGAAAAGCTTCATTTGTAGCGTTTTGGCGTGCATCGCCAGCGAGGGAATAATCATCGAGCTGGTCGTTGTAGCGGTAGTCGCCAAAGGCGGTAGCGGTCTCAGGCGAAGTCTTAAGATCAGACTGGTACTGCTCTTCAAAGAGCGCGTTCTGAGCAGCGAGCCGAGACTCAACCGAAACGGGGACGGCCGCCAAAGCGGCTATGCCAGAAAAGAAAAGGCTTGCAGCAATTAGGTTTCGCGACTGGGCACACATTTGGTTGGAGGGTAGCACGGTGACAATTGCGGCGATACGTATTTCTCTGTGAAGGGTCGATTTTCTAAAAAACTACATATTCAGTAATCCGGCTAGTCGAATGTACTTTAGTTCATCCAGCGCTTGTCTTTGGGATCGCGGCGGAGTTCGTCGGGATCGACGTAACGGCCGTCTTTGTCGAAGTGGACGTCGCGATTCTGCTTGCGCATGTATACCTCAAACTTACGGGCGGCGCGGCGGCGCTTCCAACGGTAGTAATTGTTGCGTACACCAAAGTAGCGCTCGCTGAGGCCGAAGACAAGGCCGCGACGAGGGGCGAATCTAGTGTAGAGATAACCCATGAGCGCGCCACAGAGCTGGGTGAGAGCGCCGAAGCGGTCGTCTCCTTTGAGCAGGACAGCCACGCTGATGAGGATGTAGATGGCGACCAGATACTTCGCCTTCATTCTGATCACAAAATAAAGGCGTATCTCCTGCTCGCCCGCTATGACTGCGAATGCGACCAAGAGCGCAAAGATGGGCGCCCAGGAGCCGAGTGTGATCAGGTCAGGACGCAGACCGAAGATATGGGTGAAAGTGAGGGCTGAGGCGAGAAGCCCACCGGCGGCAGAGGAGATGAGATAGAGCTCCAGGATCCAGCGGTGGCCGAAGATGTCTTCGAGATAGGAACCGGTGAACCAGAGGCTGAGCATCGCGAAGAGCGTGCCCAGGATGCCCATGGGAAGGAAGGCATAGGTTATGAGCTGCCAGACTTCGCCGCGGGCCACGGCTGCGGGGGTGAGCGCGAGGTGTCCGAAAAGGAAATTGACGGGCGCGGGCGCGACCCATCCGAAGAGCGCGAAGCCGAAGAAGGCGAAGAGATTAATGATGATGAGGCGACGCGTCGACCCTGCAAAGGGTGGAAGAGCCAGCGAGATGGGGCCGGAACGTGCCATTGCTCTCTATTTCACCACGAATGCGCGAACTATGACTTGGGAGGGGGCGGGGTAAAGGTACGAGTGGGTCGTGTTGGCGTGGGAAGGACGGCGATGCTGCGGTGTCCGGCGGCGTCTACGGCGCGGACGCCGAAGACTACGTTGTCCTTCGAGATGGGGAGTTTGATGCTTGTGGCGGAGCCTGCGGTTTGCGACATTGTCCAGATAGGATCTTCGGTATCGCGCCAGACAACCTCGTAGGTAGCTCCGGTGGGCATGCCCTTGGGGGCTTCCCACGTCAGTTCGGTGTTGTTATCGAGTGCGGCGGTGAGGATATGGACGTTCTGGGGTATGCCAGGGGCAGAGGCCAGGGTGGCTAATGTTGCCGCATTGAGGCGAGCGACGTTAGCTACGTAGTTGAAGTCGACATATTTAAGGAGATCGCCATACTGAATTCCGTTTTCAACGCGAATGTTCTGGTGTTGATGGTCGAAGTTTTCCCGCCACTCGGTGATGCGGACTGCGGTGAAGCCTTCCATGTTGAAGCTGGTGTGGTCGCCGCCGCGGAGGAAGCGGTCGCGACGGAAGATGAGAACGGGATGGAAGGAGGGCACGACCTTGATCAGATTGCTATGTGGCTTGCCGGCTGGAGTTGATGCGGCAGCACTGTGAATCGAGGGGGTGAAGTACGATTGGCTGATTTCTGCAATGGCTCGGGCCAGTTCGCGCGACGGGGAGTCGCTTTCAGCGCCTAGATTTTGGATGGCGCGGAGCTGGTCGAGCGTGGCGTTGGAGGGAACGCCTTCTGAGAAGACGCGAACGACGGTTTTGTCAGCCCCGGTATCTCCGGGGGTGGTGTCGCCGCCTACGATGTCGTTGTTAAGGACGGCTTCGAGCTGCCAGTCTTCGGAGCGGGCGAGTCGGGCGAGGTGACGGCTGCCGTTTAGCCCTTGCTCCTCGCCTGCGACGGCGACGAAGACGATGCTGCTGGGAAACTTGAGCTTGCTGAGGACGCGCGCAGATTCGATGGAGACGGCTACGCCGCTGGCGTCGTCGTTGGCGCCGGGAGCGGGGTCGTGGGTATTGAAGTTGTCGGAGTTGCGGGAGTCGTAGTGACCAGTGACAAGAACGCGGCGGTCGGCCTGTGCAGGGTCGGTTCCGTGCAAGATGGCGTAAACGTTGGTGAGCTTTGTGGGCTTGAGGACGCGTGAAGCCGGACCGGGTTGGGGCGGCTCAATGAAATCGTCACGTTTGACCTCGAGGCAGCCGCCGCAGTCGGCGGAGATGCGCTTGAATTCGGACTCGATCCAGTCGGCCGCGGCGCTGACGCCAGTGCCTGGGGGTAGATCGGTCTCCATGCTGGAGAGAGTGCTGCGGTTGTTGAAGCTAACAAGTTTTTCGATGGTGGCGCGAACGTGATCGGGCGAGACCTGCTGGAGGGCGGCAGCAATGGCAGGGTCTTTGGGAGCGGGGGCGATTGGCGATTGGGCGTGGAGGCTGATTGAGAAGAGTGCGGCGAGAGGAACGCAAAAGAGGAGGCGGGAATTGTTGGTCAAGATCATCGTCCTTTTGTGGAAACCAAATCGCTCAAAAAATCGTAGCTTGACGTACCTGTAGCAAGGCCGCTAAAAAAATAGCGGATGTTCGCGCGTGCCGTTTCTATCATCCTATAGGCGGCGGTGAACCGAAACACTGGAGGCTTGATTATGGCTGTGATTTGTCCCGAATGCGATAACCCACTCGATATTGATGTGGATGAGGTGGAAGAGGGTGAGACCCTGCAGTGCGATGAATGTGGGGTTGGTCTTGAGATTGTCTCTACCGATCCGATAGAGCTGGCTCCGATGGAAGAGGCGGGCTATGACGATGAAGATACGGCGCATCTTGTTGATGAGGAGGAGGAATAGTCGACCGTAGCCGTATACTTGAGGTTATGAAGCGTTCTGATTCTTTGTTTCGTGTTGCCGGTAAGGTGGTTCTTTTTTCTTGTTCCTTTGCTGGGTTTTTGGTGGTTACGCCGGTTGTGAGTTTGTATGCGCAGCAGCGTGGGCCCGTGCAGCGGGTGGTGCAAGGCAGGGTGATGGATAAGGCTGATGGGTTGTTGCAAGGGGCTGTGGTCTATCTGAAGGATGGGCATAGTCTTGCTGTGAAAAGCTTTATCTCGGACGACAAAGGCTCATACCGGTTTGGGCAGTTGTCCCAGAATACGGACTATGAGATCTGGGCGGAGCATGATGGCAAGAAGAGCGCGGTAAAGACCATTAGCTCGTTCGACAGCAAGAACCAGATTTTTATTGATTTGAAGATCGATACCGGAAAATAAGCGCAGTTTTTTTCTGACGCCAGAATGGGCTGTTTTTGGCCTGTTTTTGAGGGGTTTGGGAGAATTGCGACCGTTTTTTGTGGTCAGCTTGTGGTGAAAAGTTCCCACATGATGGACAAGTTGCGGTCATTTTTGAGGCTCAGTTCGGGAGCCTGAAATTTTGCAGTTTTTGGAAATATTTCTGTGGATTTCTTGTGAATCTCCCGCAATGAGATCATGCGGCGTCAAACGAAAAAGCGGAGAGCCGAGGCTCTCCGCTTTTGTTGTTCTGTTGCCAGAGGTTAGAAGTTCAGCTTGAGCTGGAACTCCGTAGTACGTGCGGCTCCCTGGTCAAACGTACCTGAGCCACGCTGGTTGCGGTTAGCGTTCAGCGTGCTGAAGTTGTTGAGACCGGAGAGGTATCCGCCCTGCTCGTTTACAAGTCCGCCTGCACTCGTTGTATTCAGGAGGACGCCGCTGTTGCCTGAGGTGAAGTTGGAGAAGTTGGCCACGTTATAGAACGCGATCACCGGCTCCAGGCTAAGTCCTTCACGCACACGATCGATATGAACCGGGTACGAGAAGCTCATATCCAAGGAACGGAAGGCGGGGTTGTTCAACGCATTGGCCTGGGGAAGCGTTGCGAGCTGCTGCACAACACCTCCCAGACTGGTGAGTTCAGCCTGGGTAAGGAGTCCGGATGCTATGAGCGCCTTGCCAGCCGGGGTGAGTTGCCCTGCCTGTGTTTGGTTGAAGTTGTTGATGTACTTGCCGAGGCTATTGCCCTTGATGCGGTGCATGTAGTCGCCAGGTTCCGTTCCAGGAGCCAAATTGCCGATCAGACCGCTGCCGGAGAGGTCCGACTGGAAGATGCCACCGGTTGGGTTGGACGAATCGAGCGTCAGGTTGGACGGAGGCGCCGAGTAGAAGTGACCCAGCAAAGCGACCGTTGGGCCATGCTTCACGATAAAGGAGCCGCCCATGGATAGCTGGTTGGTGTGATCCAGGGAAGACCGGCCCATGTACTGATTCGGGTTGTCGTTATCCCAGGAAGTGCCGCTGAAGAACACGTCTGAGGTACCGGTGCCTGCAGAGGTCACAACACGTGAGAGAGAGTACGAGACCTGCACATTCATCCTGTCGATGCCAGGAGCGGGATGCGCTGTAGCCTGTCTGTAAACAATCTGCAGTGCGTCGTAGCCGGAGCGTCCGATGGGGAGAATGAAGTTTCCATTACCCAGGGCCGGGTTGGCACCAGCAAAAGCAGCTCCGTAGGCAGGCGACAAGGAACCATTACCGGCGTAGGAAGCAGGGTAACCTCCGAGGTACTGATTACCAGAATCGAGGCCATTGCCCGCGAAGTCTGTAATCGAAGCCCCCTGAGAGATGGCGCAGTCGATTGCCGCAGAGCTATATCCTCCAGAGCAACCAAACTCTGCCGCCGTTGCTGCGATGGCGTTTTGGGCTGCCGTGGTGTTCAGGAACCGTGCTGCTCCAACGTGGTTCTTGTCTACCTGCTGACCAATCTTCAACGTTGAATTGTGAATATAGTCAGCACTGATGATGGCGCCTTTGAAGAGTTCTTTCTGCACGCCAGCGTTCCACTGCTCCGAGTATGGCGTCCGGTAGGGTGCGCCGTATACGTTGTTGACGGAAAGCGTGTCGCCTACGTAGCTCGAGTTGGGAGAGTTGGGATGAGCTGCGGCGCTTGCCTCGTACGATTTTTGCAAAGCGACGAAGGCCGGACCCGACTGCGAAATGGGTTCACCGCAGAGAGTCTTGATAGGGGTTCCGTTGACCGACGACACGGTGCTTCCGTCGGCAAATTGCACGGAGTAGACTCCGCTGTTGCAATATGCGTTGTAGATATTGAACGCACCCGATTGCAGGAGGCTGGTGCGGGCGTTTGTGGTGTTGTTGAAGACATCGCCCTCGTAGAAGATACCGAAGCCAGCGTGGAGAACCGTATTGTGGTTGCCGGGGCTATAGGTAAATCCAAGCTGAGGTCCAAAGTTTGCATACGGCTGATGAACCTTGGCGCCGAGGGACGAGTCGAACAGACTAAAGATTGGTGTGCTTCCGGTGCAGGGTGCACCAACCTGTGTGGGATCGATGCTGGAGCAAAGCGGGGTTGCCAGGTCCTGATTGGCACGGCCAGTATCGACGCTCCAACGTAGTCCTGCAATGAGGGTAAAGCTTGGAATAATCTTCCAGCTATCCATGACGTAAGCGCCTTGACGCCAGTCGGCAACACCGCCGCCTGCCATACCAAAACCCGGATTTTCGGTGTACGATCCCTGGCCGTTGCCGATGTACAGGAGGCCTACGTGATAACCGTTGAGAGGATCGCTGGGGCACGGAGCAGCACCAGCAACACCGCCGCAGTTGGCAAGCAGGGTTGATGAATTCAACTGAGCGCGCGGTCCGAGACCGAAGAATGAAGCGAAGCCTCCACCCAGGATGCGGTTCAGGCTGTAGCCATAACGGACATTGTGCGAGCCCTTCGTCCAGCTTCCGTCGTAGCGGACCTGTTTATCGGACTGGAAGGTCGCCTGAGGCGCGTCGTCGTTGGGGCCTGAGTACAGATTTTGCGCTTTGTAGTAGAAAGCCAGGCCGGGAAGTCCGTTATAGATGGAGTTGTTGCCGCTGGTCTTATCTACGATCTGATTGTGGAACTTCTCGTAGCTTCCGTGAAAGGAGTGCGTGAAGTGACCGTTCGCGAAGTCGGCACCGAAGGCGTAGCCGGGGGTGTTGTCACGGTTGGCATACATCCAGTAGCCGTCACCAAAGTTAGAGGCGACTGAGTCGACGTTGTAATTCACACGGGCAAAGTAGTGGCCGCCGAGGGGTCCGTTGTAGTCGACGCGTGCAGTCGAGTAGGTGAGACGGTATGGGGTAGGAATGAGTGGAAACTGCTCTGCGATTGCAGAAAAGAGTGAACCCTCACCTGTGGCTACAGGGGAAACCGAAGAGGAGTCCTGCTTGATGCGCTCAATGTTGGCGAAGAAGAACAGCTTGTCCCTGATGATTGGACCGCCTACGCTTCCACCGAACTGATTACGCTGAAACTGGGGATCCTGGCCATTCTGCGAACGGGCAAAAAGAGCGCGGTGATCCTGGAAGTTGTAGAAGAGCTGACCGTGATACGCATTGGTTCCGGAGTTCGTCGAAACGAGAACCTGTCCGGTCGACGTAACTTCACCGGAGACGTCCTGGGTGGAGCGGTTGAGCTGAAACTCGCTGATGGCGCCCGAGGAGACGTTGAAGATGGTGGTACCGACGGTCTCGTCGGTGATGTCCTGACCATCGAGAAGGATACGGGTGGTACGTCCGGAGACGCCGCCTACCGAGATAGCCGAATAGCCGGCTTTGGTCGGGTCGAAGGATTCGCCGCTCTGGAGGATAACGCCCGGCTCGACCTGAGCGAGGTCGAGGAAGTTGCGTCCGTTTACGGGAAGGGACTGAATCTGCTCCTTCGTAATAACGTCGCTGACGCCGGCCTGCTCGGTGTTGACCTGCAGGGCACCGGCATTGACTTCGACCATTACGGCGGACTGGCCAAGGGTGAGCTTGAAGTTACCGCTTGTCGCGGTTCCGGTGCGGACTATGGTCTTTACCGATAGCGTCTGAAAGCCTGGGGCAGTGATGGTAACCGTATAGTTACCAGGGTTTAGGGGGCCAACACTGTAGAACCCAGCAGAGTCTGCAGTGAGATTCTTCGCAACACCTGTGTCCGCATCCGTGATCGAAATACGGGCATTTGAAACTACAGCACCTGTAGGATCAGTGATCGAACCTGAAATGGATCCACCACTGACCGAAATCGCCTGGCCGAAGCTCATAGTAATGGCCGCAAATGGCACCATTACGAGGGCAGATAGTCTCTTCATCATTTGTTTTGTAGCTCCTAAAAGTCATCAGTGCCCCCCTTTCACGATGCAAGAATCCATAGTTCGGAAAACTTCCGAAAAAGTGACGAATGCACAGATTGTTGGGATGTAACTGCGAAAATCCTAAGCAAGTGGCGTGCCATTCCACAATTACCAAGAAAGTATTCTCTTTTCCCAAGTTTTAGTTGTATCCGCCGGTGATCGCGGCGTTCGATAAACGAACGCGTTAGGAGATCGTCTACGGTTTCACGATGCAATTATCCAAAAAATAATATTGATCGCACGAAAAAAACGGGGACTGCATATAAGCAGCCCCCGTGCGTAAGGAAGTCGTTAGAAGGTGTATGCCAGCTTCAACTGAATCTGACGAGCCGCCTGAAAGAGGGCGGGCTGGCCGTACCGGTTGGAGAGCGTCTTGTTCTGGCTGTTGCTGACAGCGATATAGTCCCATCCGCTCGTCAACGACTTGTAGTCGTAGCCAGTCGGATTAGAGGGATCCGAGGGGTACGTTCCCGTTGTAAGCGGAATGTCGTAGTACGAGGTTGGGGCGTGCTGGTTGAATAGATTGTAGAAGTTGAACTCTGCGCCCAGCTTACGGTTCTCGTGATCTTTGCTGAGACCGATGTAGTGGGTCAGGTTCGCGTTGGTCTGAATGTAAGCCGGAGTGCGACGACCGGAGGTAATGCTGTCGCGAACGATGTTGCCGGTGGCCGAGTCGCGGTGGAGGTTGACCCAGTTGCCCTGGTCTTCGACAAACTGAACGCTTGACGTTGAGGCCAAGGTGGGCCATGCGGTGGTGAGCGGAGTTCCCTGGAAGAGGGACTGGGAGAGACCGAGAGAGCTGTCTCCAGCAAACCACTTCTGCCGGTAAGAGCCATACGCCTGGAAGGTGTTGGGACGATCGGTGGGGAGAGGTCCGCCGAAGGGCTTTCCGTGCGAGGTGAACTGCATCTGTGGCTCGTCGAAGGAGCGGTTGTTATTGGGGCTCTGGCGGCCACCGCTGCCGTCGGAGATATTGGTGCTGGTGAGACCAGGGTAGTTACCAGTCAGCTTGCTGTAGGTGTAGAAGGCGTTGATGAACCACTTGCTGCCAACGGTTTTGGTGACCTTGAATTCGACACCGTCATAGGCGCGCGTTGCCTTGGGCTGAAGTGGGCAGGAGGGGCAGATTGGAGCTGTGAGGCCGCTGCCGTAGAGAGTGCGGTGTAGCGTGTCGCCATAGCCGGGTCCGGGGTTGCCGATATAGAAGCCGAGCGAGTCGCTGGCGCCGATGTCCTCGATGGTGTTATCGAGGCGATTGCGTGCGTAGCGAGCGGTGAAGGACATGGTCGGTGTAACGGCCCAGTCTGCGCCAGTGATGAACTCATGCTTCGACATTGGCTTGACGTTGGGATCGACACCGGGGTCTTGTGTGTTGATGACGTTCTTGCGGTAGTCGAGGTTTTCGATGAAGGTGCCTACACCGACGCCGGGAGCCGCGCCAGAAGCCGGGCAACCGTGATTGTTCGGAGCTGTTGGGGTGATGGTGTTGTAGTTGTAGTCATCCCAGGCGTAGGCGCAATCGTGCCAGTACTGACCACCAAAGGAACCGGAGGGCAGGGAGTACTTGATGATGTCGTAGAACTTGCCGTAGCTGGCGTAGACCTTGAGTTTGCCGTTGTGGAGGACGTCGTAGGCGCCGCCGATACGGGGAGCGATCTTGTCGCCGAAGCCAAAGCCGATGCTGGATGCGCCCGGCGAGTAGGGAGGGAGGTATTCCTTGTCGAAGCGAATACCGGCGTTGATGGTGAGGCCGGTGTGACCTACCTGCCATCCATCCTGGAAGTAGAAGGCGGAGTTGGTGCCCTTTGCGACGCCGGCGTTGTCGACACCGTCGTGGACGATGAAGTAGCCGTAGTTGCCGCGGCAGTGAGTCGCGGCGGAGGAACCGTACTTTGTTACGTTACCTGCGATGATGGCGTCGCAAGCGGAGGCAACGGTGCCAACGGTATAGTCTGCGGCGTAGTACAAATCGACTTCAGAGGTCTTGAAGCCGCTGAGAGGATTGTTCATGGTGTGGGTGAGAGCGTAACCACCCTGGAAGTTGTGGGTACCGTACCAGCCGGACTTGAGGTAGGAGAGGTCGACGTTGAATTGCTTGCGGGAAAGAACGTTGTAGATGCCCTGCGAGTTGGAAGTGATATTCGCGGTGCTGGAGGGTTGCAGGAATGATGCGGGAACGCCTGCAGCCGAGAAGGTGACTCCGTGGCCTGGACGTGATGGATCCGGCACGAGAGTTTCAGAGCCAGGGCCTTTTGTGGAATCGGCAACGGCAGACGTGCTGTAGAGGTAACGGGTGCCGATGGGCTTACCGCGATCCTCGGAGTTGGCATAGGTATAGCCGTAGCGCGCGGAGAGGAGCATACGCGAGTTGATGGTGTAGTCAGCCCCGAAGATATAGACGGAAGCAGGGTTGACCGTACCGGTGTCCTGACGGAAGGTCGTAGGGTCGGTTGAGGCGCTGGAATTCACCTGACCGATCTTGCTGTCAGGATTGGGAAGCGAGGCGCCGGTGACACGAGTGTAGGAGTTCTCCCACCCTGCAAAGAGATTCAGCTTGCTGATGGGAGCATAGTCCATCCGGGCGAAACCATAGTGCGTGTCCTGACTGGTATTGAAGTCGCGTGGGCCAGGATTTGTTTTAGTGAAGTTGACGCTGCGACGCGCGCGGTACATCTGCGGGATATAGCTGGCGAAGAAACGGACCTTGTCCTTGTAGAGCGGACCGCCGACCTGGAAGCCGGGCTCGATGATCTTGTAGTGATCCTGCTGCGCGATGTAGAACTGGGCCGCGCCGTCGGTACGGCTGCCGGAGTTGGCTGAGGTGGTGGGATCGAGACGGAGGCCGCACTGTGCAGTGTAATTGAAGCCGCACTGATCGTTGGCGTTGAGGGCGCTGGAACGGTAGTAGGTGAAGAAGCCACCGTGCCAGTTGTTGGTGCCACGCGAGCTAACGACGTTGACGACGCCGCCCATGGCGCCACCGTACTGAGCCTCGAAGCCGGAGCTCTTGACCTGAACTTCCTGCACGAACTCGTTAGGAACGTTGAAGCCGGAGTTTCCGCCGGCGCCCGTACCTGAGCCGCCGCCGGTGATGCCGGTGATGTTGACACCGTCGAGGAGGTAGATGTTTTCTGCGTCGCTGGCACCATCGATCTGATAACCGTTATTACGAGAGCCGGCGAGAAGAGGTGAGATGGCTCCGCCCGCTGCGGTGGGAGCGACACTCTGCAGAGGCTCCTGACGTGCGCCGGGAGCGAAGGCGATGACTGACTGGAAGGAACGGCCCTTGGGGATGACCTGCAGAACTTCGTTGGAAATTGTGGTTTCGACCTTGCTCTGAGTTACGTCGACCATCGCAACGGATGCGCTGACATCGATGACGCTTTCTGCGCCAACAGTGAGCTTGATGTTGAGGCTGGGCAGATCTCCGGCGAGAAGGTTGAGTGAGGTCGCCTTCGCAGACATGCCCTGACCCGTGACCGTGATGGTGTAAGTGCCGGGAGGCAACGCGTTGAGGCGATAGAAGCCGTGGTTATCGGAGGTTGCCTTCGCAGGATTAAACAGGCTGGCGCTGGTGGCAACAATCGTGGCACCGGGAACGACGGCACCCGTGGGATCCATAATGACGCCCTGAACAGCTGCGGTGATCTCCTGAGCGTGGGCGATGGGGAGGGATGTAAATGTCAGTAGGAACAGGGCGAGCGCTGCAGTCAAGCTGCAGCGCAGCTTCTGGATGGATCTCATCTCGTTTGGCCTCTCGGAAAAAAATCTCCATGCAGCAACTACTGCGTGGAGGTTGGTGACTCGAAGAGGTCTGCGATTCGTGCGTTCGATCGCAGTGACTTATTCGAGCGTGATGCATTTAACACAGACGGAAGCCCGTAAGGCACAGATCCGCTGCGTCCTTGAAAGGACAGGTTGACGCTCTTAGGCGCCTTCTGTCAGGTTTTTGCAATGAAGGTGAAAGTACAGGGTGCTTTGTGAAAGGTCAACAAATATTTTGTGACGAGGCGAAACTTTTTTGAGACGAGTGCGTTTAAGGGAATTCACTGGTTTGCAGAGCTAAAGATTTAGTCGGCGATGCGGTCGCCGTGGCTGGGAGGCTGGCTGGTAACGATGATGCGGACCGGAGCGGCGCTGCGGTTGATGGCTTGATGCGATTGGCCGGGGGCGATCTCGATTCCCTCCCCTGCGTTGAGGGTGAAGTCGTGGTGCTCGACCTCGATGGTGAATTCGCCCTGGAGAACGTAGAAGAATTGGCGGGAGTGGGTATGGCGGTGGCGGGTCTCGCTGGTGCCTGGGGGCATTAGTTCTTCGATGATGCTGAGGTCGGGGGTGCGGACTAGGTGCCAGCCGTCGCAGTTGTTGCCCCAGGTGTAGTGCTCGGCGGTGATGGTGGAGATGGGTTTGGCGGGCATGAGTACAGGGTATAGGTGAATGAGAGAAACAAGGGCAAGCGTAACGGGTGTTGGATCGGTTTGAACCGAGGAAGCGAAGTTTCCGAAAACCCGACTTTTGAGGAACTGTACGGTTGGCCGGTTTTACATCCACTTGCCTAAGGACCGATCCGAATCGGTCAATGAGTGCATCGCCCTGTTGGCAACAACTAAGGCTTTGTCGTTTCAGTCCGCCATATTGAAAACAATAGCGAATCAGACCATGACTTATCGGCGACGCGTAAACAGACGGCCGACCGCACCCATGCTGGCGATTCCCATCCATTGCGTCAGGGCAAGATAGAACGCTCCGTAAGGCACGAGAACACTCGGACCTACAAGCAACGGGGTGTGAAACGGGAGCATCCGCTTTATGCCAAGGCTAATGGCTGCCGCAACAAGTGCGACGAGCCATAACCGGGCGATGCGTGAGCCCGGAGACTGTACTACACCAATCTGTTTATCCAGGGCACCACGCAGCAAGAGAAACTCCACCCAGCCAGCGATACCGGCCGAGAGTGTGAGGCCTGCGGTTCCCCAGCGCCGGTCAAGGCCAAGGAGCCGCGGCAACGGCAGTGCGCAGATGTAGCCGAGGCTGAGCGTGAGCGCAACACGGAGAACGGCGAATTTCAGCGGGGTGCGCGTGTTGCGCAGAGCGTAGAAGGCCGAGGAATAGAGTCGTCCTGAGGTGGATGCGAGCAGGCCCACAGCCGAGGCAGCCAGAACTCCCCAGACGAAGAGAACATCTGCTTCTTGGAAATGCCCAGAACGGTAGATAGTAGCAACAATGACATCGCCGAGCAGGACGAATGCGACGGCAGACGGTATCACGAAAAAGGCGATCTGGGACAGTCCCTGCCTGAGACGCTGGCGAAGTGCGTCAGCGATCTCAGCCGGAGTGCCCAAGGCGCTGGACATGGCTGGCAACTCAGCGGCCGAGACGGCCATTCCGAACAAGCTAACCGGTAGAGTGTAGAGCGTTTGCGCATACCCTAGCGCGGAGACGGCTCCAGTGCCGAGAAAGCTAGCCAACCACGAGTCAATATAGGCGCTGATCTGTACTACGCCTCGGCTCAGGAAGACGGGAAAAAAATTGCGAACAACAGCGCGCACGTGCTCGGTAGCGAAATCGAGGTGCAAGCGCAGTGGCCACAGGAATCGCATCACGGTTGGAAGCTGTACGGCGAACTGCAGGCCGCTGCCGATGACGGAGCCTACGGCAAGCAGAACCGCCAATCGCGACTCCGTGTGGTGGCGCCCTCCCCAGATAACGGTTGCTATCATGGCCGCGTTCCAAATGACAGGAGCGGCGTAGGAGAGAAAGAATTTGCGGTGGCTGTTCAAGATTCCCAGACACCACGCGGAGAGCACCAGCAACGCCGCGCCCGGAAATAGAATTTGAACCAGTTGGATGGTGAGCAGGCGTTTATCGCCGTGGAAGCCAGGTGCGATAAGGTCGATCAACCGCGGTGTAGCGAAGACTCCCGCAACAACCAAGATAGTAGTAACGAAGAGGAGAAGCGCGAAGACGGCTTCGGCTAGTTGAGAGGCATCATCTTTGCGGTCCTCTGCGTTGAGGCGGGCATAGATCGGGATGAAGGACGCGGAAAGCACGCCCTCTCCAAAAAGATTCTGCAGAAAATTTGGAATACGGAACGCAGCACGGAATGCATCGGAGGCATCGGAGTTGCCGAAGTAGTGCGCGAAGGCACGATCACGGACCAATCCGACTACTCGGCTGAGCAGAATGCCAGCGGCGACGGCAGGGGCATGCGTCTTAGGAGATGTCCGAGTGGATTGGGCGATCAAACCAAGATTATACGGGCATGGACTTTATCCTCGGACGCTGCAGACTGTTCCACCGTGGAGGCACAAACGCTCCGGAGCCTGGGGATTATCGTTGCGGCAGGGCGTGTGTCAATTGTTGCCAAGTCGCCAATGCACTCATCGACAAAGGAACTCGGGACACATGCCCGATTAGTCGGCTGTTCGGACAAGTGGCTAAGGCAGCTGGCGAAAAACGGGGTTATTGGCAATTACGGGCCATAAAAGGCAACAGCAAAAAACAACGACAACGACAAAAGCAGATCCCTGCGGGATGACAACAAAAAGAACAAGCAACAACTGCAACCGCAGGTCCTTCGACTCCGGCTTCGCCGTCGCTCAGCATGGTGATGGTCTAGGTGATGTCTGAGTGATGTTGCGTTTGACAGAGGTTCTAGAGCGGTATGTTGCCGTGTTTTTTGGGTGGGTTCTTTTCGCGTTTGGTGGAGAGCATGTCTAGGGCGGTGTTGAGGCGGCGACGGGTTTCGCTGGTATCTGGGAGCATTAACTCTTCGATGATGCTGAGGTCCGGGGTGCGGACGAGGTGCCAACCGTCGCAATTGTTGCCCCAGGTGTAGTGGTCGGCTGTGATGGGGAGATGGGTTTTGCAGGTAGAAGTACAGGGTATAGAGAGTGGGGGAAAGAGTAATAACACTTTCCTAAAGTAAGACGGGCATAAACTTGCGCGAATTTAGCTCCGATTCCGGATGAAAAAGATTTCCTCGACTGGAGAGAGGCTGTGCAATAGTTTGCGGCGACTGCTCTTTCACCAGGAAGACGTTGGACCAACTTTTTCCAGTAACTCACTGGATCGTTAGCGGCCATGAGGCATTTCAAGATATCGGACGTTTGGCGGAGGACGTGCTGATTTACGGGTAACGGGCCAAGTCACAACTCTCTTAAACCAATTCTGTGCGCGCGTTACGCACGGAAGCAAGCCAACGTTTGCGCTTCATACCAACGGCACGGCTAGAGGAGTTCAACATGGTAAACCGCATTTGGGATCTCAAAATATGGATTACGGCCGCGGGGGTGTTGTTAGTGCCCGAACTGGCATTGGGCAATTCACTTACGCTGACGTCACAAGGAATAGCCGACGGATTTACGTTGGGCACTTTTGCGACGACCAATCCGGGCAACATTGGTTGCTGCGGCGGTCCGTTCGGCGTTGCAATGACCTCGAATGGAAATGTTCTTGTGAATACGGGAAGCGGAGCAGCATATATCTTTGCCGACGCGGATGGGCAGACAACGGGCTCAGCGCTCTTCACACGCGTATCAACTTCGGGAACTTCAGCGGCTGCGATCGCGGGAGGGCAAACTTATGGATCGCAGAGTGGTCATTACGTGGAGTTTAACCCCAACGGGACAGTAAATCATGTCCTCACAGGAGTCACGGCCTTTACGGACCTTGGGATGTGGGGTAACCCTGTCAACGGACACATTATCGCGCAAAGCGGGTCCGGGCTGATCGACATCGATCCGCTCGCCAATGGCGGGCAAGGTTCTTTTCGAGTGATCAATGGCGGCGTTTTCGGAGATGGCGTGACTGTTTCTGCGGACGGCAAGACCGCCTATGTGGAGGTTGGGGGGGAAATAGTCGGCTATAACATAGCGACCGGAGCGGCGATATTCGTTTCCGGGGGGTTTGCGGCGTTGTCAGGGCCGGATGGATCGGGAATAATTTCGAGCCTGAACAACCTGGACGGCGACATCATCGTTAACTTCAATGGAAATGGCTTCAACACAGGTGGAATCGGGCTTCTAAATCCAAGCACGGATGCTTTCACAGTGATCGCAACTGGAGGGACGCGAGGCGACTACGTCGCTCCCGATACGAAAAACGGCACGCTCTTCCTTGATTATTCCGACACGGTAGAGCGATTGTCATGTGGCAAGAATTGCAGCATCGGGGGTTCGGTGACGCCGACGGGATCAACTGTCCCGGAACCAGAAACGCTGACGCTGATGGGCACCGGTCTTACGTTGCTCGCGGCGATGCTGCGGAGGACAAGGTTACTAGGATCGTAATTGCAAGGGAGCCGCGTTCGCTCGCGGCTCCCCCTTCTTTGTGCTGGTTTGCTATGGAGTTTAGTTTTGGAACGGGTTGGTTACAGTGGGATGTTGCCGTGTTTCTTTGGGGGGTTCTTTTCGCGCTTGGTGGAGAGCATGTCGAGGGCGGTGTTTAGGCGGTGGCGGGTTTCGCTGATGCCGGGGGCATGACTCTTCGATGATGCTGAGGTCGGGGGTGTGGACGAGGTGCCAGCCGTCGCAGTTGTTGCCCCAGGTGTAGTGGTCGGCGGTGGGGGTGGAGAGAGTGATGGGTTGTGGATCGGTTTGAACCAACGAAGCGTAGTTTCCGAAAACGTGACTTTACAAGAAGCTCCCTCAGCGAGACTGAGTACTTGCCAACCGGACTCTTACATGTGGGAGGTTGAGGTAGACACACCACCAGAGTCCGACGATGAGCATGAATGGCACGACAAGTATCCCAAAAGCCTCATCCGGGCTCTGCCGCTCCGGGTGATACATGTCGTATATAAAGTCTCCGGTAAAAAGCAGAAGCAACAAGCCAAACGCAATCGCAACGTAAGCTCCCCAGCGCCGAGCCTCACGCAAAGCTCTTGCGGCTCGAATACAAAGCCAAGTAAGTGCACTCGTGATGATGACAATGAGAATGGAGGTCAGGAGAAAATGAGCGTCGCTAGGGCCGCGCAACCGCCCTTCCCAAGCTCGGACTCCCGCAACGACTGACATAGCGACGAAGAGGACGGCGTATAGGCCCCATAAACATCCAAGTGCGCCTAGCAATCCCGCGCTAAACTTCAACCCCGGTAAATCGCTCTCTTCTGTGCCTTCCCCTGCAAATCTTGCATTCGGATCCATAGCCAGATTGTCTCTCTAATCCAACTCTGCGCAAATCCCCCAAAACGGGGTTATCGGCAATTACGGGTTCGAGATGACATTTCTGATGGGTGCGTAGGATCGACCTGCTACAGCGGGATGTTGCCGTGTTTTTTGGGTGGGTTCTTTTCGCGTTTGGTGGAGAGCATGTCGAGGGCGGTGTTGAGGCGGCGGCGGGTTTCGCTGGGACGGATGACGGCGTCGATGTAGCCTCGCTCGGCGGCTACGTAGGGGTTGGCGAAACGCTCGCGGAACTCTTCTACTTTTTCGGCGCGGATCTCGGCCAGGATTTCTAACTTTTGTTCTTCGGAGAGTGAGACGCCTTGGGGCATGACGGCTTCGGCGCGGCGGAGAGTGGCGTCGAACTCGCGCTTGTAGACGATGTTGACGGCGCCTTCGGGGCCCATGACGGCGATTTCGGCGGTGGGCCAGGCGAGGTTGACGTCGGTGCGGAGGTGCTTGCTGCTCATGACGCAGTAGGCTCCGCCGTAGGCTTTGCGGGTGATGACGGTGAGCTTGGGGACGGTGGCTTCGGCGAAGGCGTAGAGGAGCTTGGCGCCGTGGCGGATGATGCCGCCGTGCTCCTGCTGGATGCCGGGCATGAAGCCGGGGACGTCTTCGAAGGTGATGAGAGGGATGTTGAAGGCGTCGCAGAAACGGACGAAGCGTGCGCCTTTGACGGAGGCGTTGATGTCGAGGACGCCGGCGAGGTAGGCGGGCTGGTTGGCTACGATGCCTACGGGGCGACCATTCATGCGGGCGAAGCCTACGACGAGGTTGCGGGCATAGTGCTCGTGGACCTGGAAGAGGTAGGCGTCGTCGACGATGCGCTTGATGACTTCGACCATGTCGTAGGGTTGGTTGGACTCGTCGGGGATGATGGTTTCGAGGGCGGCGTCGGCTCGGTCGGCGGGATCTTGCGTGGGGCGGCGGGGTGGGTCGTCGAGGTTGTTGGAGGGGATGAAGCTGATGAGTTCGCGGATGGTGGCGAGACACTCGCGGTCGTCATGCGCCATGAAGTGGGCTACGCCGGAGATCTCGTTGTGGGTGGCGGCTCCGCCGAGGTCGGCCATGGTGACGTCTTCGTGGGTGACGGTTTTGATGACGTCGGGGCCGGTGACGAACATGTAGCTGGTGCGTTCGGTCATGAGGGTGAAGTCGGTGATGGCGGGGGAGTAGACGGCTCCGCCAGCGCAGGGGCCGAGGATGGCGGAGATTTGTGGGATGACTCCGCTGGAGAGAGTGTTGCGGAGGAAGATGTCGGTGTAGCCGGCGAGGGAGACGACGCCTTCCTGGATGCGGGCTCCGCCGGAGTCGTTGAGGCCGATGACGGGGGCACCGACGCGGAGGGCGGTGTCCATGATCTTGACGATCTTGGCGGCGTTGGACTCGGAGAGGGAGCCGCCGAAGACGGTGAAGTCCTGCGCGAAGACGAAGACGACGCGGCCGTGGATGCGGCCGTGTCCGGTGATGAAGCCGTCGCCGGGGACGCGCTGGTCGGCCATGCCGAAGTCGGTTGCGCGATGGGTGACGAATTTGTCGGTCTCTTCGAAGGTGCCTTCGTCGAGGAGGAGGTCGATGCGCTCGCGGGCGGAGAGCTTGCCGGATTTGGATTCGCGGGCGCGGCGCTCGGGGCCTCCGCCTTCTTCGGCGATGGCGTGGCGGGCGGCTAGCTCGGCGAGTTTGCGCTGGTGGGGTGTGGGCTTTGTTGCGGGGGGAGCGGGATGTTCGGCGGCGGCCATAGGGAGCGATTTTAGCAAGCGGAGGTATGGTTTGCGGACAGAGGCAATCAGCGGGGCGTATATTGCGTCGTATACAGGAGAGGCAGCTATGCTCCGTTCGAATGATTTGGTCGCGATTCATCTCACTGATATTTCGGCGGCGGAGAACTACTACACCAACGTGATGAAGCTGGAGATGGTGAGCCGGACGGAGACCAGCGTCGCCTATGACGCGGGGAGCTTTGTACTAAATGTGTGTGCGGATTTGAATCAGGGACTTCCGATTCCGAGCTTTCCGGTTATGGATATACGGGCGGCGAAGGAGGGACTGATTGCGAATGGGTGTACGATTCTGCGTGATGAGGGTGGCTCGTTGTGCTTCAGCGATCCTTTTGGCGTGGTCTATCACGTGGTGGAAGAGAAGATGGGCGGCTAGCGCTCGCGGGCAGTCCGATGGCGTGAGTCTATCGTCGTCAACAAGTCGCTGCCGGGTTGTATATCTGCGATTATAAGTAGACATAGAGGCGTCAGACTTGGCAGATGATTGATCTATCTGATTTGGATTTGCATCCATTCGTCAAAGATGTTCTTGCAAATGGCGTCGCGGTCGAGAAGTTGCTGGGCGATCGCACATCCTCCAAGGTCGTACCTGAATATGCTCGTGAGCCTGACGAGCATGAGTTCTTTTTGATTGGCTGTGCCATCTCCGTGGCCGACGTTCTTAACTGCTGCCATCAACTCAACCAAATACCAATTCTTCTTGCGAATCACCGCCAGACAGCCACTATGGACAAAGCTGGTATCAATCGGCATTCGCAGATTGTCTATCACGTAGAGAACTACCTTTTACGCACGCAGAGCCTTTTGGATCGCGTATTGAAACTTCTCGACGCGGTGTTCCATTTACTCAATGCCCCGCGGAACTGTCGGTATGATGTCGTGATGCGGAACGTCAAGGTTCAAGTGTCCGATGTTCCGGAGTCGATCAAGAACTTAAAGAATCTCCTTGACCGATATTCGAGAGTGCGTAACGAGATTATTCATCACCATTCGATTAAAGAGGATGCTTTGCGCCGCCTGGATATGTTCTTTCTGATCGAACGATGGGAGGGCATCTCTCCAAATGAGACGCCCTCCGACATTGGTCCGCTGATCAAAGACACTATTTTCGAAATCCTCTGGTTTAAAAAGAGAGAATTCCTCGCTTTTAACAAAGAGGTCGCAAGATCGATAGCCCCAATCTTTGACAAGCTCACGCCATATTACGCGCGAGAAGAACGAGCGTTACGATTGCGCTTGTCAAAGCCAGCCGATTAGCCTCGGTTCAATCCAATTTCGTGAACTACTTTGCTGCCAAAAGCAGAGCGGTGCGAAGAAAAAGCGAATACAATTTGTTCATATTTGCTTATGGATTTCGCTCATTATCCCGATCGGTTTGGGTTTCTGCATATCGATCTGAACTCGTTTTTCGCTTCGGTGGAGCAGCAGCTGCATCCGGAGTATCGGGGGCGGCCGCTTGCTGTTGTGCCTACGATGGCGGATACGACTTGCTGTATTGCGGCGAGCTATGAGGCGAAGGAGTTGGGGATCAAGACCGGGACGCAGGTGGGTGAGGCGAAGAAGAAGTGTCCAGAGATTGTGCTGATTGAGGGGAATCATACCGAGTATGCGAAGTACTCGAAGGCAATCTCGGATACGGTGGATTTGGTTTGTCCTGTAGCGCATAATCCTTCGATCGATGAGATGGTGTGTGAGTTGATGGGGCGCGAGCAGGAGCCTCCGCGGGCAAGGAAGATTGCGCTGGAGATTAAGCAGGCGATCTATAAGAACGTTGGGGTGGCGCTGCGGTGTTCGATAGGGATGGCTCCGAATCGGTACCTCGCGAAGATTGCCAGCGATATGCAGAAGCCCGATGGATTGATTGGGTTGCTGCCTTCGCAGTTGCCGCGCGCGATTGCGCATTTGGAGCTGCGGGATCTGCCGGGGGTGGGAGCGCGGACCGAGGTTCGGCTGCATAAAAAAGGCATTACGACGATGGAGCAGTTGCTGGCGCTCGATCGTGCCGGGATGCATAAGCTTTGGGATAGCATTTGGGGCGACAGGCTTTATCACTGGCTGCGGGTAGAGGCGACGGGGGATGATGGAGCGCCGGTGTCGAATGGGGTGCAGAAGTCGCTGGGGCACTCGCATGTGATGGCTCCGGAGTTTCGGTCGCAGGAGGGTGCGTGGTCGGTGGCGCACAAGCTGCTGCATAAGGCAGCGATGCGGCTGCGGATGGAGAAGTTTTATGCGGGGTCGATAGCGGTGACGATTCGGTTTCAGCTGACGCGGGAACAAGCCACGGAGATGGCGAAGACGAAGCGGCACTTTAGCGGGATTAAACACTCGGGGTGGGGGATGGAGGCTCGGTTTCGCGATTGCCAGGACACGCTTACGCTGCTGGAGGTGTTGCGTGGGATTTGGAAGCAGCGACCGCAAGGGGCGGAGTTTCAGCGGCCATTTTTTGTAGGGGTGACGCTGCGGAATCTGATTCCGGAGAACGAGCATCAGGAGGAGCTGTTTGCTGATCCGAATAATCGTGTGCAGCTTTCGGCGACGATGGATAAGCTGAATTTGAAGTATGGTCATACGACGCTGCACTTCGCGGGGATGCTTCCGGCGCGGGAGTCTGCGCCTACGCGGATTGCGTTTACGCAGATTCCGGTACAGTATGGCGTGGATTATATGTAGGGTTGGATTGATATCCGTAGCACCGTAAGCAAGATACAGGGATTCTTCCCCCTTCGACTTCGCTCAGGGTCAGAATGACAACAAAGAAAAAGAACAATTTTTATGCGGGAAGATTGGCTCCTTCACCGACGGGATTATTGCATCTGGGTCATGCAGCTACGTTCTGGCTGGCGTTCCCTCGCTGACAATCTTTCCCTTGTTGATCACCACAATCCGATGCGCCAAAGCATCAGCCTCTTCCAGATAATGCGTCGTCAACAGCACTGTCTTGCCGCGGTTCGCCAGCGTCCGAATCTGCTGCCACAGGCCACGCCGCGCTTCGATATCCATGCCGACCGTAGGCTCGTCCAGAAACACAAGATCGGGATCGCCACACATCGCCAGCCCAAACAGCACACGCTGTTTCTGCCCACCGCTCAGCGCGCTGAACATCTTGCCTTCAATCCCCTCAAGCTGAGCAATCCTTACGATCTCCGCCACCGGCAGCGGCTTCGCATAATAGCTGCGAAACAGATCGAGATGCTCTCGAACCCGCAACGTCTCCGGAATCCGCGTAACTTGCAGCATTGCACCCACGCGCAGCCGAGTCGCTGGCGTCTGAGGATCACCACCAAACACCCGCGCTGCGCCCGCGGTAGGAGCAATCAGCCCCAGCAACAACCGCACCGCAGTAGACTTACCCGCGCCATTCGGTCCCAGCAGCGCAACGACCTCGCCCGGCCGCAGCGCAAGGTTCATCCCATCCAGAGCAACCGTACTGCCGTAACGTTTCGTCACACCGGCCAATGTAGCAATCGCGGGTTGCGGCTCTATCGCTGATGAAAACCGCGCTATTTCTTTCTCTCGCATCAGTGCAGTAGCGGGCATCCTTTGCCTCCTCTGTTATCTGCCTACACCAGAGATCATGTTCCCATTTGCTGCATTTCAACAGTGGAGAACGTCACGAAACAACATGACAACTGTCATGCCCGTCAGCCGAGCATCGCCAGCACATCCTCCCGGCTAAGCCCCCGTTGCCGAAGCGTGTGTATCGCC
>Ga0206905_10112_pt1 | contig 23128 bp, 26 predicted proteins | sample Alteio_BWOrgHeat_43_FD_152940 | JGI IMG/M metagenome (GOLD analysis project Ga0206905, IMG submission 152940) | Enriched cells from forest soil in Barre Woods Harvard Forest LTER site, Petersham, Massachusetts, United States -... | ecosystem: Environmental > Terrestrial > Soil > Temperate forest >...
ATTGAAATCAATCTTTCAATTTATCTTCGCGCCGTCAGCATTCAAACTTGGTTTTATCATCACACTTATTTTTGTGTGGCTAACCTTTTCATTTTTTTCAATCGATTCTTCCAACAGTTGGATTGTGCAAAGACTCACTGAGCTTCACCAAAAATCTATCGATGTCCGACTCAGAGATCGAGGACCGAGACCCGTGTCGGATCGGGTGGCCATTGTCACTGTCGACGAACTCGCTGAAGAAAGAATTGGCAGATGGCCATGGCCGCGCGGAAAAATTGCAGAAATTATTGATCTCCTCGTGAGCTACGGCGCCAAGGTCGTAGCTTTCGATGCCGTATTTGTCGAACCCGATAAAAATCAAGCGGTGGTATCACTAAGTCGTCTCAAAGACTCAAAACTGGCTCATGGACCTCTCGAAGATTTACTCAACACAGAATTGTCCCAAGCCAACACAGATTGGGTTCTTGCCAAAGCCGTCGAACGACATTCTGATCACGTCGTGATGGGATCTTACTACGATGAAGCGATCGATCGCTTCGATCCATATCAAGAGTACTGCGGAAATCTCATTTCACAAAAAACTCCGCAATACCTCAAACTTGAAAAAGAAGAAAAACCTGTGGTGGTGGTGGACTCAGATACCTTCACTGTCCCTGACATTTTTAAGGATCTCCTCAATCAACATTTTGGAGAAATCGAAACTCAGACGAAAGCTCTTTGGGACAAAGAAAAAAGAAATCCAAGTGATATGGCTCGCGCTGTTCAAGTGGATCAGATCAGATATTGCGATCGATGGCTTGTCACTGATGGCGAAGAAAAGGACGAAACTTACTCAGAGATTGAAAAAAAATGGCCCGAACTCAGAAAGAAAGCTCCAGGTTTTGAGACTCTCTCTTTCGAAGACGCCGTCAATGTTATTAAAAACTCAACGACGAGAAACGAGCTCCATCGCACAGGTCGTTGGTGGATGAATCTACCGATCATCAACGAGGGTTCAAAACATAACGCCTACTTCAATGCCTTTCTCGACAGTGATGGTACGGTCCGAAAAAGCAGCCTCATTGTTCGCTATGGTAATGTCTACGCAAGCTCTCTGGCTCTCAAGTCGGTTCTTGTTGCCAACGATTGGAATGCTGTCATCAATCTTGATCGAGATCCCACGGATCCGACCTCTAAACTCATTTCAAAATTAAGTCTGATTGATTCCGAAGGAAATGAGGTACAGACTCTTCCAGTGGACGGTCAAGGCCGTCTTTTGATCAACTACGCCGGACCCGATCGAAGTTTTCCGCACTTGAGTGTGGCTGAATTATTCAATAAGCGAAACGACGCGACAATTTCGATTCGAAAGAAAGAGGGAGTGGTCAAAGAGACCGTCAATAAACCAGAATTTTTAAAAAATAAAATTCTCGTTTTCGGGGCAACTTCAACGGGCACTTACGATTTGAGGGTGACTCCTTTTTCAGAAAATTACCCCGGAGTTGAAACCCACGCCAATCTCATCGACAACATTTTGCAACAAAGTTATCTCGTGAACCACCATGATGAAGGACCTAAGATGGTCCTGACTCTTTTCACCCTTGGGCTTTTTTTGAGCCTGCTTCTTGCTCAGATGGGAGCTGTTTATGGCCTCGGGGTCACTCTTTCGATTCTTGGAGCTATCTACGCCATCGACCGATTCTATTTTTTCAAGTCAGGAATTATCGTTACAATCATTTTGCCAATTCTTTTAGTGCTTTCGATTTATGTCTGCCTCACTTTTTATAAGTACATGACCGAAGAAAGAAAGAAAAAAGCCATCCGTGGAACTTTTGAAAAATATGTCTCCCCTGCAATCGTGAATGAAGTACTAAAAAATCCGGAGAATGTTTTATTGGGTGGTCGAAAAGAAAAAATGACGGTGATTTTTTCAGACGTTCGTGGCTTCACCACCATTTCAGAAAAGTTAGATCCACAAGTTCTATCGAGTGTTCTAAACCGCTATCTCACCCCCATGACAGCCCTTGTTTTCAAAAACAAAGGGACTCTCGATAAATATATGGGAGATGCCATCATGGCATTTTTTGGCGCGCCCATTCACTATCCAGATCATGCAAAAATGGCCTGCCTCTGCGCTCTCGATATGATCAATCTTCTTCCAAAAATCAATGAGGAGTTTAAAAAGCAAGGTCTTCCGACCATTGAAATTGGAATTGGTATCAACACCGGAGAAATGAGTGTTGGGAACATGGGTTCCGAGACAGTTCGAAGCTACACTGTGATGGGTGATGCTGTGAATCTAGGATCACGCCTTGAGGGAATCAATAAAACCTATGGCACGAGGATCATCATCAGCGAATTCACTTATCTTGAAGTCAAAGATGATTTTGTGGCCCGAGAAGTCGATTGGGTCCGCGTCAAAGGAAAAATGCAGCCGGTTCGCATTTTTGAGCTCATGGCTCTGAAATCCTCCAACTTCGGAGGAATGAAACTGGTTGAATACTTCGAAAAAGGCTTTGAGAATTATCACAAACAGGATTGGGACAACGCGATCAATTATTTTTCTCGCGCTCTCCAAGTACATCCGGCCGACGCCCCTTCTAAGCTCTATTTAGAGCGCTCTTCGACCTACAAAAATAGCCCTCCGCCCAAAAATTGGGATGGCGTTTTCGAAATGAAAACGAAGTAATGGGCGCGTTTGTCTTGCGATGGTGTGTCAAGGGTGTTGGTACGCTACTCTTTCCCAGTGAACGCGGGAAAGTTATTTCTGTTTTCAGACGAACTGTGAAAGTCCCGCGTTTACTTACGATAGCTTCGCTATCGTAAGTTCCCTAAAAAGAAAACCACCCGGTTTCTGTCTTCCGTTCGTACTTGCGATAGCGAAGCTATCGCAAGTACCGGCGGAGGGAAAAGTTCGTTCGAGCTCCGAAGTTCTTCGACGAGGGCGTTGGGAAAGAGCATCGTTCCAACACCATTAACACACCATCGCAAGCTCCATTGACAAGTTTGGCCCTTTCGATGCCTAATAGGCCTTAGATTTTGTATCGGCCAATTCAACATCAACAGATTGCGGGCAGAGCCGGCTCAACGTCAACAGGTGAGGCATCATGAAGATCAAGATCCTAGGGAGTCATGGCGGGACCGCTCCTGGGTATCGAACAAGTTGTTATTCCGTGGACAATCGATTTCTTATCGATTGTGGATCGGCCGCCAGCGCACTTTCTGTTCCTCAGCAAGCTGAAGTCACGGACATCTTGATCACTCATCCACATATCGATCACATCAAAGATATTTGCTTCGTGATCGAAAACTCTTTTAAGATTGATCGAAAGCCTTTGGTGCTAAGATCGACCGAGGCCATTCTTAAAGATGTTCATGATCATCTCTTCAACGATATTCTCTGGCCAGATTTTTCTAAGATTTATATTGATCCTCAGAGAACCAAAACTCTATTAAGATTTGAGCCCCTTCAAAAAGGTTACGAAATTGGGGGAATCACGGTCAGCTACGAATCGGTGAATCATCCGGTCAATGCTGTGGGGTATATTCTTGATGATGGCAAACAACAAATTGTTTTTAGCGGAGACACCGGCCCCACCGACGCTCTTTGGGCCGCGACCAATGAATGCAAGAATCTCGTGGCCGTGTTCACAGAAATTTCTTTTCCAAACCGAATGGACTCTTTAGCGAGAGCCTCCGGCCATTTCACCACCAAACAACTGATTGATGAAATCGACAAGATCAACAATAAGGATTGCCCCATTTATATTGCACATTTTAAACCCTTATTTTTCGAAGAACTGATGGATGAATTCCATCGCCTTGTTCCGGAGAGAGTGAAGTTGCTCCATCAAGAAGATGAATTTATTTTTTCTTAAGCGTCCCCGAGATCTTCTCGTCATTGGACTCTTCTTCCTCTGTGCTCTGACGGCTCAGGCTCAGATCACTTCAAAAATCGACAATCTCGTCGTCGACGCCGAAAGCATGACCCGCGATACCAAAGCCCAAATGATTTATCTCAATGGAAGCGTTCATGTTATTTATCAGGGTCAACACATCCGTTGTGACAACGCCACCATCAATCTCAAAACAAAAATGATCGATGCCGCAGGCCATATGACAATGGTCAGTCCAAAAATGCGAGCCATGGGTACAAGGGGAACTTTCAACTACGAAGACAACACCGGAGTTCTCTACGATGGATTTGTCGAGATGGGCACTATTTCTTTTGAAGGAAAAGTCATCTACAAAACCGGCGAAAATAAATTTGAGGCTGTTGAGGCCAACTACACGGCCTGTACCACTTGCCCTCCCGCCTGGCAGTTCAGTGGAACAACAATGAAGGCGACCGTTGGTGGTTACGCTTACATCACAAACGGCGTGCTCTATGTGAGTCACGTTCCGGTTTTGTGGTTCCCCTACATGGTGATTCCAATTTTATCCAAAAGGCAGACCGGTCTCCTGCAACCGACTTATGGTTTCGGAGGAGATAGCGGTTTCTTTTTCGAAGAGAGTTTATTCTGGGCGAGATCCGAGGATACCGACGGTACATTTAGCTTTAAAAACTATGCTCATAGGGGGCAAAAATATCGAGCCAACTATCGCTATGTTTTAACTCCCGATAGTAAGGGCGAACTCGATTTTGGGTTGATCCAGGATAAATATTTTGCCGGCTATCTCACAAACCGCGGTTATCGACCCGTGGACGGATCCGTCCCAACAAGAGGTTTTATTAAATACAATCACTACTACGATATGCCCGAAGGTTTGGTTCAACGGGTGCAACTCAACAACGCGACCGACAACCGATACCAACGAGACTTCTCTGAAGACCTTCAAGGGCAAGGTGATCCAGCTCTTGAAAGCAAGGCTTCTCTAACAAAAAACACAGATACCCAACATATCAGTGTTGAAGCCGACTATGCTCATGATCTGCTTAAATCCGATCCTCGTGGAGATAATGACGATGCCGTTCATCGGATGCCGTCGGTGCTTTATTCGCTAGCTCCTCAAAAAAACTTTCGGTTCCTTACTTTTTGACATCAATGGAGATTACACAAATTTTGCGAGAGAAGGCGCGTCTTTTGACAGAGTGAATTTTGATTCCAGCGGTCTTCGAGCGATCGATCCCACCACCACTCCCCGCGGTCAGTACAATGCGAACACTGATATTATTAGAGCCGGCCAAAGGGGATCTGTCGAACCTCGTCTCAGTTATCCATTTCAAGTTGGGAGATATTTAGACTTTCTGCCTTCGGTATCTTACAACGAAACCAATTATCAGTTTGGACTGGGCGATCAACCCTCCGCCTATCGAAGATATTTTCGAGACACTCTCTCAACCCGGACGCAGTTCAGTCACATATTTGGCGATACTGATGATATCGAAGCCGTGAGATACAAGCATGAAGTCGAACCTGAAGTTGTCTACACCAACCTCCCTTGGTACGAGCAAAACAATCATCCTTTTTTCGCAGCTTCGGATCAGTTTTACAGACGCGATCAAGTCCTAACCAATTACGACATACCTCAATTTGACTATGAAGATCGACTTTACGATCGCCAACTTGCGACTTTCATTCTCTCCAACTATCTCATCCGACGAACTTACAATGGCGAAAGTGGAAACTACAGCCAACTCGCCCTCTTTAGACTTTCACAGTCCTTTGACTTCTACGAAGATAGTCGCCCTCTCAAAACTTTTGAAACAAGAGAGCCCTGGTCTGATATCGACGCCCTTCTTGATCTCAGGCTTGGGTGGCTCGACACTAACACGGTCGCAAAATATTATCCCTATGAAAATGTGACTTCGATTTCATCAAGGATCAAAGCTAAAAACTCACGCCTCGATTACATTCAAATGATTTATTCCCAAGATTTTCAAATCCTGAGAGCTGGAATTTTGACGGCTGCCAACGCTCCCAATCCTCAAACCCAAATCTTAAATCCAACTCAGAATTTGGACATGCAAGCGGGCAAAAAATTTAAATATTTTTGGCTGTCGGGCGGAATCACCTACGACGTCGTGTCTCGAACATGGACCCAATATCAGTACGCTATCGACATCCTCCCACCCGGCGATTGTTGGAGCGTTTCGCTTGGCCAAGTCGTGCCAATCAGCAATGGCGGAGGCGAGCCAACCTTTCAATTCGCCTTCAACCTCAACTACGGCGCCGGCCAAAAAACAATCTCCTCCAACACCATGTCGCAATTTAAGTAAATTAGGTAACAGTTCCCTTTTTCGGATGCAGCGTTACGAAAAAAGGAAAATACTTTTCTAGGTTTCATCTCCTCTTTTTTCGTAACGCTGCATCCGAAAAAGGGAACTGTTACCTAATTTACCAGGAGTAGGCGCGGACGACGAGGGCGGCGCCTTCGACGCCTTTGTCGGAGATGATCGGCACGACCATGGAGCGTGAAGCGCCGGGCTTAGGAAGTCCGTCATCGGCGGATCCGTCGTCGTCACCACCGTCACTGGGGACAACGTACACAACATAGAGTCCGAGGAGAATTCCAGCGTAAAGTCCCAGTGAGGCTCCCCTTGCAATGTTTTTGAGGTTGCTGCCGGGCTGATCTGTGAAGGCAAGACTCGCAGCTCCTACCAGAGTTCCAGCCAGAACCCCGTAGGCCGAACTCATAAAGAGTTCTTTGGCGGCGTCCGCGTACACACTGCGAGGTACAAGAAGCACAACGACCATAAGAATCGCAAGAAGTGATCTACCTAAGCGCATGCTCTTAGTCTTTCACGTGAAGCTCAAAAAGTCTTTTAGAAGGGTGACCTCTGGTCTTTTGTTTAGGGGACTGTCGAGGTGACTCCTGTCGAGGTCTAGGTCCACCAAAGCCAAATGAAATTCCACTTTTTTAAATCGACTGCAAAAATATTGATGGGCCCGCTTGAGTCTCATGCGCTGTTTCGAACTCACTCGATATCTTTCATAGCCTTTTTTACCAATGGACTTCACTTCGACCATCACAAATACTTTTTCAGGTGTTTGAAAAATAAGATCGATTTCGGCAAAGGGAGTTTTAAATCTCTCAGCCCAAAATTCGTAACCCATTTCTAGATAATGATTTTTGGCGATTTTTTCTAAACGAGATCCAAGCTCATAACTGGAGATCTGGCATTCCGCCGGCCGGCCAGAATTCTTTAACTCCACCGAATGACTTTCGATGCTCACGGCAGGGTCCAAACTCCTTGATTTTTTTTCGGTGGAGTTCGGTGCCGTAGCCTTTGTGTTTTTCAAAATCATAGTTCGGAAATTCCTTTGCAAGCTCATTCAAAACATAACGATCTCTTGAAACCTTGGCTAAAATCGAAGCCGCTCCAATGGGTTTAGCAAGAAGATCACCACCGATCACCGGAGTCTGCTCAAAGCCCACCACGTTACGAATCCGGTAGCGACCATCGATCAAAATATGTCCGGAACTCACACCCAAACCTTCAACAGCTCTTTTCATGGCAAGATGAGAGGCCCAGAGAATGTTGAGTTCATCAATTTCTCTAACTGTTGCAAAAGCGATGCTAAATTTATGGTGGGTTTGAATAGAGACAAAGAGTTCTTCTCTCCGCTTTTCGGACAAAACTTTGGAATCCGTATAAAATCTAAGATCCTTTTTTGATTGAATAATTACGGCCGCGGCATAGACCCTACCCGCAAGACAACCAATCCCAGCTTCGTCGACTCCAATAATAGGAGCCGGAAGACATTCCCCCCATTTGAATTTCACTTAATATTTAACCTTCGGCTGAGGGAGCTACTTCTTTTTGTTTTTTAGATTCTGCGGCCTTTGCGTTCTTCGCGTTTGTTGCGCGAGTCACAGAGTGCAGAGAGCCATCGGCTCCATAGATTTCAGATTCGATACGAGCTTTCTTTCCTTCAAGGGCACGAAGGTAATAAAGTTTTGAACGTCGAACCTTACCTTGAGACACAAGGCCAATTTTATCAACGGAAGGGCTCGCAAGAGGAAAAGTTCTTTCAACACCGACACCGTCAGAAATTTTTCGGACCGTGAAGGTTCGGCTGATCCCAGCACCTTGCATCTTGATCACAACCCCTTTAAAAATCTGAACCCGTTCTTTTTCGCCTTCTTTAACTTTAACAAAGACTTCAATGGTGTCGCCCGGACGAAATTCGGCAAATTTCTTTTTGTTTTCACTAGCTTTTGTAATTCTTCGAATGAGGTCCAACATGAGGTCTCCCGGAATAAGTTAGATAGGGAATAGTGACTACCATGGCCCTAATAGTCGGTCAAGACAGATACTGACGGCAGACCGGACCGAAAGATGTCTGTAATCTTGGGTACCTACACCTTTTATTGGCTCTAGAAGAGTCGTCCCAGGAAAGACCTGATCGGCCATCCCAAAACCCGTTCCAAAGAGGAGAAGATAACTCTTTTCGTTATCCCTTAGGGATTCCCGAAGTTCCTTAAAGGTGGTCTGCCTGTCGTGCTCCATGTTCCTGGCACTGGTGGTGATGATCTCTAGGTCCCCTCCGATGTCCGCTACAGTCTCTTCGATGGTTGAGGCAGTTCGTACCATGGTAAGGGCTGTGCGCCTCATATGGTTGTAGTTAGCCCCAACTCCCGTCCGCCAGAAATCAAGGAGGCGGCTCACGAACATGAGCTGTTCTTTCATTTGATTGATGATGTAGTAACGGTCCACATCATAAACTCGGCAGGCTCTTGCGATATCGTGAACATCGAGGTTGGTCACGTTGGTACAGACGATCTTTCCGCTTTTATCGACAACGGGATAGTGAACAAGTCCGACAGACAGTTTTGCTTTTTTCATAGCAACACTTTTTTGTCGGCTTCAGACATTGAGCTCAAAAGATTTTCGGCATCCTTCAAATCTTTGTTTGAGAGTTTGGCTCGAGCCAAGAGATCGGGTCGTCGGCTCCTTGTTCGAAGAATCGAAACAAGATGCTGCCATCGGTGGATCTTCTCGTGATCGCCCGAAAGTAAAATTTCAGGAACCATTAGGCCATTCACCTCTCGAGGCCTTGTGAATTGAGGGCACTCAAGGAGGCCGTCCAAAAAGCTTTCTTCCAAACTTGATTCTTGGTTTCCAAGAACTCCAGGGGCAAGCCTCGTCACCGCATCGATCAAGGCCATCGCAGCGATTTCTCCGCCGGATAAAATAAAGTCTCCGAAAGAAATCTCATCGTCGACTTCGGTAGCGATCGCTCGTTCATCGATTCCACCATAGCGTCCGCAGATTAAGATCAGGTGATCGTATTTTAAAAGCTCTCTCGCCATTTGATCCGTAAAAGACTTGCCCTGAGGGGTCAGGTGAATCACCCAAGGATTTTTTGACTCTGAGTTCTTCTTGGACTCTTGAACGGCGCTCAAGATGGGTTCAACAAGCATCACCATTCCATCGCTGCCGCCGTAGGGCCGATCGTCCACAGATTTATGAATATTGGCTTTTGAAAAATCGCGGATATTTCGGGTGCTGAGACGAACTTTTTTGTGTGCGATGGCCTGACCGACAATGCCCTCTGCAAAAGGACTTTCAAACATTTTTGGAAATAAGGTCAGACATTCAAAGTGCATTTAGGGCATGCCCTCTAGTGTGGATCGAGAAATCCGTCGGGCAATTTCATCTCGATAACTTTGCCCTCGTAATCAATGCTTTCGATAAACTCTTTCACGAGTAGAATTTCGACAACCCCGTCTTTGGTTTTCACTTGTATAATATCTTGGGGACCATTGGAACTAAAGCCAATGATCGGACCAAGGGTTTTACCGTCAGCCCGCACTTCAAAATTTTCGATTTCTTTTAGAAAAATCCCATCACCTTCGTCAGCAACGAGGAGGGATTCTGGAATTTGAAAAAGGGCTCCGCGAAAACCTTCAGCTTGGGTGCGATCCGATAATTCTTCGGGCCTGAGGATAAGACCAACCTTGTGATTTTTGAGACGCTTCACCGAAAACCGATGAGGAACATCGAGGGTTTTATTTTCGACTTTTTCACGTCTTAGCAGTACGAATTCTTCGAGTTTTTCAGACCAGGCAGATTCTTTAGAAAATAGAATAATAAAAAGCTCGCCCTTGAGGCCGTGAGCATCTCGGACTTTTCCGACAGTGACCATCTTATTCGACAATTTCGAGGACACTGCGTTTATTCAATTTTGTGCTAGCAGCATTTAGGATAGTTCTCATGGATCTCGCGGTTCGACCTTGTTTACCAATCACTTTACCAAGATCCTCTTTCGCGACTTTGAGTTCAACAACGGTGGTTTGTTCTCCAACGACTTCATTCACTTGCACAGAATCAGGATCGTCCACGAGAGATTTTGCCATGAACTCGACGAGTTCTTTGAGACTTGTATGGTCCATTTTATAGTCCTTACTTGCTTATCTTTAAGCGGGTTGAGCTGCCATCATTTTCAGAAGCTTAGCAACTCTCTCGGTGGGCTTTGCACCTTTTTTGATCCAAGATGCAGCTTTTTCCATATTGATTTTAACTTCAACATCTTTACCGCGAGGAGCAGGATTGTATTGGCCAATGACTTCGATGAATCTGCCTTCACGGCAATAGCGAGAATCGGCGACGGTCACTCGATATTTGGGTTGGTGAATGGCTCCGAATCTGGCTAAACGAATGACTACTGACATTTAAAGACTCCAATTTAAATAATGCATTGAGCTAAACTTACTCGAACGCGAATGCGTGATTTACATAATTTATGAGACTTCTGCAAGTTAAAAAGGAAAGCCCATGCCACCTCGGCCTGCAAACTTACCCATCCCCATTTTCATAAATTGGGACATCATTTTCTTAGCTTCGATGAATTGTTTGATAAATTTGTTCACGTCGCTCACTTGAGTACCACTTCCATTAGCTATCCGAAGCCTGCGAGATCCATTGAGAATATTGTGATCACGGCGCTCTTTTTTAGTCATGGATTGAATGATGGCCTCGATTTTTTTTATCTCAGCATCGGGAGGAGCCATCCCCTTCACCTGCTTCATGGCCTGACCCATTCCGGGGATCATTTTTAAAATCCCCTCCATACTGCCAAGCTTCTTGATTTGTTGAATCTGAGAGAGAAAGTCATCAACCGTGAACTCATTTCGGGCCATTTTCTTAAAAGTGGCTTTGGCTTCATCCTCATTGACCAAATCCTTAGCTTTTTTCGACAAGAGTGAGCACATCCCCCATATCGAGAATTCGGCCGGCCAGGCGGTCGGGATGAAACACCTCAAGGGCATCGGACTTCTCTCCGGTACCGAGGAATTTAATCGGAACGCCAGTGGCTTCTCGAATACTGAGTGCAGCGCCACCTCTGGCATCACCATCCACCTTTGTCAAAATGAGGCCCGTGAGCCCAAGTCGGGAGTTGAAACCCTCGGCCACATTGACCGACTGTTGGCCGAGCATGGCATCGGCGACGAGTAGTATTTCAGAAGGAGCCCAAGTGGATTTAAGTTCCACGAGTTCGTTCATCAGGGGCTCGTCGATCTGAAGCCTTCCAGCCGTGTCGACAATGACAACTTCGATCCCATTGTCAGAGACCCATTTTTTAGAACGCTCGAGAATAGATTTTGGCTGCTCGAGAACTTGAGGCTGAAAAAAGGCGACGTTGTTTTTATCGGCCAAAATTTTAAGCTGCTCAATGGCCGCTGGCCGATAGATGTCGACGGGAACAAAACCAACTTTCTTACCAAACTGTTGTTTCACATAGTTTGCAATTTTTGCGGCTGTCGTGGTTTTACCAGCTCCCTGAAGCCCGACCAAAAATAACACTGACGGATTTTTTCCAACTTCAAGTCGGGAGGTGCCGCCGCCCAAAATGGAAACAAGTTCGTCGTGAACGATCTTGATAAACTGCTGTCCCGCCGTGACGTCACCAACGACTGACTGCCCAAGAGCTTTTTCTTTCACCCGATCGATAAATATTTTTACAACTTTGAAATTCACATCAGCTTCAAGAAGGTGAAGACGAATCTCTCTCAAAGTTTCTTCAATGTTTTTTTCGGTGATTCGCCCTTGGCCCCGAAGTTTTTTAACGCTGGTAAGCAATTTTTCTGAAAGTGTGTCGAACATCCGTTTCTCCTGAAACGAAAGAAGTATCAAATTTGCGCTGTTGGGACAAGGCGGATCTAGGGGTAAGTGTTGCAGGGATGGTCATTGAACGGATCATCGTCAGGATTGCCAAAGGAGGGATCTCCAAAGGGATCACATTTTTTTTGTTTTTCTGGAACTCCGGGAATGACCCGTTCCTGAATTTGAAAACCGGCGTTGCCAAAACGGTCTTGAAAATCGTCGTAGAACTGACGCAGATCAGATCCGCCATAAGTCATATGGTCTGGATTTGGAATGAATCCCCAGATCCAGACAGCCACATCAAGATGCATATCCGCAACATTGTCTTTCAGTCTAAAATTAAAGTGAAACCTGGGAGCATTTTCACTCGTAACTCCACTAAACCACTGAAAATCAAAACCGCTAAATAATTCTCCTTCACCCAAAACGGTGTGGTCAGCGAGATCGAAGGATCCGGTTTGAACTTTTCCGTTCGCCAGGTTGACGATGAATTGCCCACCGCCGTCTTTCCATTTGTTCATGATTGTCGGATCGAACTGAACCACAATGTGATCTTCATTTATGCCAACAAATTTTGCGACCATATCAAGACCCCTTGCCTTTGTCCCATCAGCAAAGACAAGAACGAGATGGGTAAGTGCGTAGGTCATGCCAACGAATGCCGCTGCCTGATCATCATGTTGATAAGACCAATCGGCAAAGGCGCTATCGATTGTACCTGTGGGATAAAGACCCGCGAGATAAGGTTCGAGAAGTTGGGTTTGCCTTGCACTCAACTTAGACCAATCTAAAAATTGGATAGCTTCATTGTAAGTACATTCATCGGGACTTTGATCTTCTGGATCACAGTAGTGGGTGTCGACCGGACGATTGTCTTGAGCAAAGGTTTGGGAGCTTGTAAAAATGGAACTCACGATCAAAAAAAGAACCCATGACCGTGACAAAAGGCCCGTCATAAATCCACCACCTAATGGACTTATTCGGACCTATTCTCCAATGACTCAACTGGCCTTAGACCCAAAATTTTGACAGGCCTTAGGCCTTTAGCCTGAATGTTAGGTTTCAACCCGGCTTGCGAGACTGCTCGATCTACCACCGACCGTATTGGCCATTTTTGACTTTGCGAAAGGCGAAGAGAAAAAGCGCCATCGTGGTGAAGAAGCTCACAAGAGCTGAGGTCCAAGGGGGAATGTCGGAGGTGCCGAGAAATCCGTAGCGAACACCGTTGATAAAATAGAGCATCGGGTTGGCTTGAGAGATGACCTGCCAAAAAGGATGCATGTGGGAGAGCGAGAAGAACACTCCACCTAAATACAAGAGCGGCAAAAGAACGAAGCCTCCGACAGCTGTCAATTGATCAAAATTTTTCGCCCAAAAACCAACGCTGATTCCGAGATTGGCAAAGGCAAGTCCTCCGGTGACGAGAAAGAAAATAAGAGCTCCCGGATTTGTCACTCCCAAAAATTCTTTAAAAGTAAAGTAGTAGAAAACCTGGCCCACCAAAAAAATCAAAAAGCCCACGGACAGTCCTCGAGTGAGCCCGCCAAGACTCATAGCAAGCACAATTTGGTAAGGGCTGAGTGGCACCGTTCGCAAATCTTCGAGGTCCCCGTGAAATCGAGAAGTTCCGATCGAGCTCGATGAATTCTGAAAGGCATTGTTCAAAACCCCCATCATAAGAATTCCAGGAATTAAAAAAGCGAGATAACCACCGGTGCCCCCGACCTTGATATTTTCGCCAAGACTCACTCCAAAAATAAGAAGATAGAGAGAAGAATTCACAATTGGAATCAGCAAAGTCTGTTTTGCAACTTTAAGAAATCTTTTATTTTCTTTGGTAAGCAAAGTAAAAAATGGAGTCCATCTAAATTCATTCATTATTTTCCACCCAAAACATGTCTAAACGCATCTTCGAGATTACCCTCACGAATTTGAATATCTCTCATGGCTTCAAGAGGAAAAGAAATTTGGCTTAAGAGTTCGCCCACAGACACATTGTAGGGAAGTCTGAACACAAGGTCCGTTCCGTTTTGCGAGATCAAATATTCATTTTTAAGTTCTTTGATGGCCTTCACCAAAGACACAGTCACATCTCGGTGGGTCAGCTCTCGAACCAATGCCTTGGTTTCTCCAATGCGCTTCAACTCACCTTTATGAAGAATTCCAACACGATGGCAGAGACTCTCGGCCTCTTCGAGATAGTGGGTTGTGAGCAATACCGAAGTTCCCTGTTTATTGAGTTCACGAACAAATTCCCAGAGAGTGGCTCGAAGTTCGACGTCCACACCCGCGGTTGGCTCATCCAAGAGTAAAAGTTTTGGTTTGTGGACCAAGGCTTTGGCAATAAGAAGACGCCTTTTCATTCCACCGCTGAGTTGTCTCACAATTTTATTTCTGTGTTCAAATAACCCCAGCCGATTTAAGAGAAAATGAATTTGTTCCGAGTTATTTTTGAGGCCGTAATAACCCGAATGAAAAGTTAAGACTTCTTCGATGGTGAAGAAGCCATGACTGATGGTCTCTTGGGGAACACAGCCAACAAGAACCTTGGCTCGCCTACCACTTTCGGTGACATTCTGGTCAAAGATCTTAGCCGTTCCTCGAGTTGGTTTTTCAAGAGTGGTAAGGATCGAAATAATTGAAGTTTTACCCGCTCCATTGGGACCAAGAAGACCGAAGACCTCGCCCTCTTTCATCTCAAATGAAACATTTTGAACGGCTTTGACCTGGCGTGGTCCCTCTCCGTAAGTTTTTACCAAATTCTTAAGTGAAATAGGTGCCGACATCGATCTTACTCCGCAATCACAAGTTGATTGGTGATTTCGTTTTTATCAGAACTAGAAGCTGGAAAATGGGGCATCACCAAATTGTGACACATTTGGATGGCATCGACAAATCCTCCGGCCAGATGATCTCGCTTCACACCCTTAACTAAACAAGCCACGACTTCTCTCCAAGCAATATCTGGGAGCTTTGCAGCAATGGATTTGTCAGCAAGTACCACAGCTCTTCTCTCAAGAAGCGACACGAAAAGTAAAATTCCTGTGGAATGAGATGTTTGGTTCAGTCCTCTCTCGTAAAATTCGATTTCAGCCCTCACGTGCACTTGATGAGCCTGATCATGGCGAGCCGTGAAGAGTCGTTTGACAAAATTAAATTTGGACAAGAGAGGTGCCACAATTGAAATCACAAGCAACTCCGCCAACCAGAGATACATAGTTTTATCTGGAGGAACAAAAAATTCCAAACGTCGATCCACCAACAGAACCAAACAGAGCAATAGGAGCGTCAAAATAAGGGGAACATGCCCGGTACCGGTAGAACTTCGAACGACCATGGGAATGATTTGAGCCGAATTGTTTTTTTCCCCCTCGGTCACCGCATCTTCGATCAGTTTGAGGTCAGAATCTTTCAAATGTTTTTTTAGCCATGGAGCTAAAGCCATCACCAACTCCCCGAAGAGCCGCCGCCGCTAAATCCACCGCCGCCACCAAAGCCTCCGCCTCCGAGACCTCCTCCGAAACCGCCACCCCAGAGTCCCCAGGTACTGCTTCTTCTGCGTCCGAGACTGAACACAAAATGGAAAAAGAGAAATAACATGATGAGCAGAAGCTTAAAAAGACCGAAGCTCATCCCGCGAGATTTTCGATGATACACTCCAGAAAAATAGGAATTGAAATCAACTTTTGAATCTGTGCGTTTTAAGATGTCGGAGACGGCGAGTAAAATCCCCTGTTCAAAGTCGCCAGCACGAAATTGAGGAATCATATCTTCATCAATGATTCGTCTCGCCCAAGCGTCGGGCAGATCCCCTTCTTTGCCGCGACCCACTTCGATCCGCATATGGTGATCATCTTTAGCAATCAAAAGAAGAATGCCATCGTCGACACCTTTTCGGCCGAGCTTCCATTGATCCACAATTTTGATAGATGCCTCTTCGATCGGAAAATCATGAAGAGAGTCGACAGTCAGAACTGCGATTTGGCTTCCGCCATTCTTGTAGATCTGATCCAGTGCGACGGCCAAACGAGCGTTGATTGCCGGAGTTAAAAGCCCAGCTGAGTCCAAGACCGGCCCCACATATCTAGGCACCTCAAAGTTCGTTTGCGAAAAAGCCGCAAGCGAAAATAAAAAGGAACTTAAAAAGAAAGTTCCCGCGATAAATCTGGCTATCACATCTCTACTTTCGGAGGTTCAACGATTTTTTCTGCGTCGGCAACCGACCACTGAGGAAGTTTTTCGTTGTGATACATGAGACTGTTGGTCCAGCTCGTTGGAGGAACGGTCACTAAATTATTAAACTCTTGAATCGCAGCAATATGTCTTTCGCGAGCCACGGTGATGCGGTTTTCAGTTCCTTCAAGTTGAGCTTGAAGTTCCCGAAAGTTTTGATCGGCCTTGAGATTTGGATATTGTTCAGAGACCATCATCAACCGACCAAGTGCTTGGCTGAGTTGGCCTTGGGCCTGCTGATATTTTTGAATATTTTCAGCCGTCATCTTTGTCGGGTCGATAGTGACTTGAGTCGCCTTTGATCTCGCCTCAATAACTTGAGTGAGGGTTTGATTTTCATGCTTGGCATAACCTTTCACAACGTTCACCAGATTGGGAATAAGGTCGGCGCGGCGCTTGTACTGATTTGTCACTTCAGCGAGAGTGGCATCAACATTGTTTTTACCTTGAGGAATGGATTGAATTCCACACCCAGCAAGCGTCGACATGAGAACACTCGTCATCAATAAATTCTTTAAAAGCGTCATAGATTGCTCCTTGTTTGGATCTCATGAATATGGGCTTATTTTTTAGTGAGTCAAGAGGAGAAAAAAGATTGAAAACGGCCCAATAGTTACAGATTATCTATGCAATGGATCAAACAAGCCCGACGGTGTCCCTGCCACCTTTTGAACAGGTCGAAAAGAACATTGCTCTTTCTATTATTTTCAGCATCATAACATTCGGTTTTTATAATTTATTTTGGCAATCGGACCAAATGAAGACCTGGAATTACATTCTCGGTTACGACAAATACAACTTCTGGAAATGGCTTCTTCTCTGCATCGTCACCTTCGGCTTTTACCACATCTACTACGAATATCAGATGGGCGAAGACATGGTCGCATTTCAAAAAAAATTAAACCGCCCCGTCACAGATGTTCTACCCATCGTCTGCGTCTTGCTTGCCATATTTGCTTTACCCATGATCGCCGACGCCGTTCAACAATACGAACTCCACAAACTTTACAACCGCGAACGCGAATAACGAACTTTCGCTGAAACTCAGACTCGCAGACCTTTCATCAATATTGTTTAAAGAGAAAGCGGCTGCGGTTTTAAAATGGTGACCGCGGCAAGGATTGAACTTGCGACCCCCAGTTTAGGAAACTAGTGCTCTATCCAACTGAGCTACGCGGTCTTAAAAGCTTTGTGTGGCAGCCTATCTTATTTTTTCATTTCCGTCATTTTTCCCGTGATTTGGGTTTTTAGCAAAAAAAGAGGTTTAATATCAACTACTTCTCGATGGCCTTACAACCCTAAACTGAGGCGTCATCGCAATCCTTGCCATAACACGCGAGTTACGAGTGGTTTGCTGTGTAAGAAATAGGCGTGCACGGCTCTAGTGTGAACACATTGTACACATATTTATTGTGGTTTAGATGAAGATAAATTAAATGCTTTGGTTATGAACACAGCGTCTGCGAATTTAAATGTAAATCCTCGGCAACTGCTACTGGAAGAACTCGAGAGACGGTGCCAGACGAATCCTCGCTATTCACTGAGAGCATTCGCAAAAGCTTTAAATCTAAGTCCGTCAGCACTTTCCATGATTTTAAGAGGTGAACGAGGCCTTTCAAAAAACTTGGCGTCGCAAGTTAGCAAAAAATTGGGCTTAGATCCTCAGATGTCAGAGAGCTTTATTCGAAATGCTTTGAAGCGGAAGAAGTCTATCAACCCAGAATCCTATAAATTCAATCAGCTCTCCCTCGATCGATTCGCAGTCATTTCAGAGTGGTACCATTTTGCGATTCTGAGTCTTATTGAAACGAAAGATTTCAAACCCGTGATTGCTTGGATTTCCACTCGGCTAGAGATTTCTTTGGCTGAAGCCCGTGCTGGGGTCGAAAGACTTGTGCGCCTCAACCTTCTTGATACGACCAAAGAAAAGTGGAAACAAATCGGCGACCCTATATTTCTCGATAACGATAAATCGACGGCAGCAACTAGAAGATTTCAATCTCAAGTTTTGGAACGAGCCATTTTCTCTCTAGAAAATGATCCTATGGAACTTCGAGAACTCAACTCCGTCACGATTGCAATTGATCCCAGGCAAGTTGATTATGCGAAAAAGAAAATAAAAGATTTTTTAATTGAACTCATGAATGAACTAGAAGCGAAGGGTCCACGACGAGAAGTGTATCACTTAAGCACACAACTTTATCCCGTTTCAAAAAATCGGGGAAATTAATTTTTAGGAGTAAGATATGAAAAAACAAATTGGAACATTGTTGCTGACCTTGGGTCTATGTCATTCCGTTTCTGCGGGAAACGGCGGAGTGAGAGGAGGAGGTGGTTTCGCCAAATTCGAGGGAGACACACCTGTCGCTGCTGTTTTACTAGATTTTTGGGAGGGTGAGAATGGCAAACTCGACCGAGCCCCGGGAAAGATTTTTCATATCAAAGAAAGTAACGATCCATATATACAACAGGCCTATGACGCCCTCAAAAAGACTATAGGAAATAGTATTTACGGAGAAGAAACTCCACTTTATCGAGTGCTCAAATCGGAATTAGATTTTATTTTATCGGACGGGATGATGATCAAAGAAAATCCTGACGTTGATATCAATTTCCCCTCGGACGCTAATTCCAACTATAAAAAATCTGGGTATACCCCGATAGGCCTTGGTCTTTACGACGACTATTATAGTGAGTGGAAGAAGAGTCATCTCCACTATAAAAAAGAGTTATTGGATGTAATGACTTCCACTCATAGGGCTGGATTTTTGGTCCATGAAGCTGTCTATCATTTTCTGAGGAGACGAGCTGAAATCATTGATGCTGCCAAAAGATGCTACGTCAATGTCGCGGGCAATGAAGTATGTCCTGGAATGCCAAGCTACTCCGACCTCTTCGATGTCCACCTCGACTTCGGGCCCCTTGGTGGTTTCAACGCCAGTGATTCGCGTCTCGCTCGATATCTTACCGTCTGCATGTTCTCGGACGATTGCCAGTGGACCCTAGGTGTTGAAAAGTCCGACGAAGATGTATGTAAATCTTTGACCCCCGTTTTTCGCTGTGAAACAAGTTTGAGAGAAAAGTCAGTTGTCGAACTTGTCGATTGTCAACGAAAAGACGGTGGTATCGAAATCGCTGTCGTTCCTCAGGTCATGTTGGGCCAATCCGTGGTCTCGCCTCGTTATGCTGTTTCAAAACAAAGCCCCGGTAAAACCGTACGGCAAGTTTTTTACATCAAAGATGGAAATCTGATGATGAGGTCCCACGAAAATTTGAGCTATATAATTGACGGCCAGTGGCATGCTCACTATGGAGTTTTGAATGGACTTTCACGGTTCACTTCGGACAATCAAAAAGATGATGGGTTCAATATCATTTCCAATCAAAAGATGATTCCGATGTGGCCCGTTGAAAAAGGGCACGACGGCCCTTATTTTCTAAATGTTGGAAGCTATTCTTCAAGCGAAACAGATTGGAGAGGAGATTCTCCTAAACTTCAAAAAGAAGACAAGCTTCAGTGTTCTGAACTCTAGAAAATTTGAGGACTGTGTTTTATCGAAAAGCCGCCGCTTCGCTTAGATTTTTGAGGATATTCCTTAGGTTCTTTTTATTTTGAAAGCTGCATCTTACAAACATAAGGCCGGTCCCTTTTGGATCGCCACTGATTCGGACCACCTTGCCTAGCGATTCAAATTTAATATCTTTGAACATCACCTGAACAGTCACAACTTCACCCTCGGTGAGGTTCGCTTCACTTGAGACAAAACATCCTGTGACACTGAGATCGAGAAGCTGACATTTCAAAGGTTTTTCACTGACTACCAAAGTCGTCGGCAAATCGATTTTAACTCTGGGAGATGTCTCCCACCATCTTATTCTCGGATTAAAATAGGGCGTGCGAACATGCTTTTGCAAAACAACAATGAGCCCAGCGGCAATCAGTGTGATATTCAACACGTCCCAAACGCTATGGACCGGATGCGGCCCCAAGAGTTCCAGAAAATCGCCTCCTAAAATACCCAAGATAAAAATAAAAAATAAAAAGTAGCCCCAGGGGCGAACTCTCCAGATTCCAATGCCTGCCAAGAACGAAAGGATGCCGAAAATCCATAGATTGATGATGATTCGAGCCGGTACGTGCATGTCTTGAACTTGAGTTCTAAACATATAGAGGCCGATCAAGGTCAAAGGAATTAAAAATAAAGAACCAGCCATCAATCCGACAAACCAAGGTTTTTGCTTCATAAAAATCCTCTATAAATTACTTTGGGCATCCGGCCTTGATATGGTCCAAGGCGCTTTTAAAAAGTCCGTATAGTTTGTTGGTGTCTTCATTTTCAATAAAGGTCAGTAAAACTTCTGACTTATTAAAAACCACGTTTTCATCAGAACCATGCTTGCGTTCAAAATTTCCCATGGAAATGACTCCACCTAAAAGTTTAAAATCCTTTGGAATATCTTTGGTGGGATCTTGAGCCAAAAGCAAATCTGAAATTTGATTGTTCTTGATATCATTCCTAAACATAAACCCAATATAATCGGAGGAAGGCGGATGATCCGGTGCAATCACCTTCGCTATCCATTTGATATTCATATTGATAGACCCTTGATTCTTATGTGAGTCCCGACATCTCACCACTTCAGAAATGAAGTCGTTAACCTTGTCTGGAAAGAGATCATAAAAAAGATCGACCTTGGTTTGATTCTTGCCGTTGATAAAATAAGCATAGACCCTCGATTGCCCCAAATGAAAAATCGGAGCCGCTTCCACCGGTTTGGCCTTGAGAGCCACACTGGGCTCCTTTTTTTCCAGTACTTTGACAGGTTCTGACTTTGGGGCTGGCTTCTCCACAATTTTTTCTTCATCCTTTGGAGCAGCCTCTTCGGTTTTGGGCGGAGTTTCGGTACCCGGTTGTTCTTCCGGCAAAAGATCTGGTCGAAGCCCACGGGGATCTTCATGCTTGTTCCCAGCTTCATCCGTCACGATGGCCACTTCTGGATTTTTCTTTAAAGCCATTCGTCTCTTTAAATTGTTTTCTAAGTCTTGCCCCGCTTTATAATCAAGCCAAAGTCTCCCAACGTGATAATTGATAAATAAAACACCAATAACGACAAAAATGCGCCGGAGCCATTTGGAGGGAGCTTTTTCATTTTGCTTTGTTTCTGGCATCTCGCTTAATTCTTTCAGGGCTAACCTGTTCATGTCAACGCAAACAGCCAACAGTTTACAAAATATTTTACGCGATCTTTACGCGACTCAACCTTAGATCCGGTCCATTTTAAAAATAAAAGATGTTCAGGAGGTTATTCTTGCGACAAACACTGTGTATTCTTAGCCTATTATTTATCACTCACATCGCTCACTCCGATGAAGCCAAAGTCACGGCCCCGAAAACAGCGGAACCTTTTGCATTTGCCGACTTCACTTGGCTCAATGGCAATAGTCGGCAGACCCAATTTCCTCTGGACTCGAAATATTTCACAGGTCAGTTTTCTCTCGATACCAACTATATCGCAGATTTTAATAGACCTAAGGATCACACCTTAGTTGGTTCCACAAATTCAGGTCGAACCAGCGAATTTCAAGTGGAGCAGCTCGGAGTTGGTGGTGATTTTCACGTGGATAACGTTCGCGGACGTCTTATGACTCAGTTTGGAATGTACTCGACCATGACTCCAAGAAATGATGCAAGTCCCTCTCGAGGTCAGTGGGACATGATCAATGCCTATCGCTACATCTCTGAAGCTTACGGGGGTTATCACTGGGATGTATGGAACGGAATCAATCTCGATGCAGGGATTTTTATGTCCTACATTGGCCTCTGCAGTTACTACAACTATGAGAATTGGGTCTATCAGATGTCCTATGTTTCTGCCAATACGCCTTGGTTTTTTAATGGGCTGAGACTTCAGACATTTCCGTCAGATCAATTGAAGGTCGAACTTTGGCTCATCAATGGATGGCAATCTTACGGAATGTTTGACGAAACTCCCGGAGTCGGAACTCAAATTCTTTGGAGGCCAACAGGTTCCCTCTCTTTTGTTTCGAACGAGTATTATGGGGCCGACACTTTGAACCAAACCAATCGCACGAGAGTTCACAGTGACGACAGCATTCAAGTCAAATACTACGACAAGCCAACTCAAGCCATCAGCAAAGCTGCGTTTTCATTCACTGTGGATGCAGGCTGTGAATACGGCGACGGCGTTTCGTGCAGTACTGGAAGTAGTGCCTCCTCACCCTCACAGTATTTCTTCGGTGTCATGGCCTACAACCGAGTGTGGTTTGATAGAGATCTCTATGCGGTGACCTTAGGCGGAGGAGCTATCAATAATCCAGGAAGGTATCTGGTTCTTACTCCCCCAGTAAACGGGGCGACAGCCGCCACTGGAGCTCCGGGCTTTACACAAAATCCGGGTGATGGTTTTCATGCATGGGATAGCTCCGTGACTTTCGACTATATGCCAAGTCAGTTCATCACTTTTCGATTGGAATTTGATCACAGAGAATCGGACGTTCCCTACTTTGCGGGGAGCGGCGGAGTCACTCCTCCCGGCGGCAACCAAACACCGGCGGGTTCGGTGGTGCCAGGCTTTACGCCTGATCTCGTAAAAAGTGAAAGTCGTGTCAATGCTGCAATGATGGTTCGACTGTGAAGGAGAATATATGGAATTTTTAATTGCGGGGTTCGTCGGTTTTGGACTTTTGATCTATCTGACCTATGCACTTTTTAACCCCGAAAAATTTTAAGGGCACCAACGATGAAAACCACAGACATTGCTCAGATCATTTTTTTTCTCGGTGCAGTCATATTTTTCACTCCCCTTCTTGGATCCTTTATGGCCAAAGCGTTGAATGGTGAG
>Ga0206905_10114_pt1 | contig 22857 bp, 22 predicted proteins | sample Alteio_BWOrgHeat_43_FD_152940 | JGI IMG/M metagenome (GOLD analysis project Ga0206905, IMG submission 152940) | Enriched cells from forest soil in Barre Woods Harvard Forest LTER site, Petersham, Massachusetts, United States -... | ecosystem: Environmental > Terrestrial > Soil > Temperate forest >...
AGTGCAACTCCGCCGCCAGGAGCGGAGGCGTCCATAAACCCATGAACTGCCCGAAGACATGGCTGAGTGGCACCCCGTGCAGGAATCGAAGTGGGTGCACCCAACGTTCATACTTCAAATATTTGGCGATCTCGTCCTCAATTGGTTGCAAACTCGCAAGAACATTGCGATGGGTAAGGACAATTCCTTTGGGTTCGGCAGTTGTGCCGGATGTAAAGATGATCTGAAACGGCGTCTGTTCACTGACAGCGTCGCTTACCGAAAAGATCGGTACTGAAGGCAACTTTTGATTCATTTCTGAGAGCAACAGCTGCGGAACATCGCTTTGCATTGAAACCAGCAGACTACGATCGCCGACGATAAGCTTCGGCGAAACATCTTTCACGACACGGCCAGCGAACTCGCTCGAACTCGTCGCATCCAGCGGAACCGCAATCACTCCGCGCAGCAGGCATCCGAAGAAAACGCCGATCCATTCTGCGGAATTTTCACCCCACAGAACAATCCGGTCCCCTGCCGCCATACCGCGTCGATTAAGTTCAGCAGCAAATCTACCCGCGAGATTCGCGAGTTCGCCATAGGTTGTTTCATAGCGGCGATTGCCGCGATGGGAAACCACGGCCGTCTCCGAACCATACCTGCGAAAATCCTCAACGAGGCTGGCCAGATGGGAACGCACGTGGCCATCATAGCGGTAATTTGAATTGAATAGTCGTTTTGCGGTGTCACCCCCTCCCGCTTCCAAATCAAGCCAGCGATCGGCCTGGGGCTTTGGCATCCGCATCGGACCGCTGGCGCAGTTGAGCCAGAACAGTGCAGACGACTAGGAGGAGAGAGCCGAGAGTACTCGGTTGAGTCCACGGATCAATCTCTCGTTTTCGGCCTCGCATCGAACGGCAGTCCGCAGGTGCCCCGGAGCTAATCCTCGAAAATTTGTGCAAGAGCGAAGCACGATTTGTTCCTCGATAATCATTTTTTCAAATAGCAAATCGACATTCGTCGGTGAGGAAAATCGCAGTAAAAGAAAATTAGTGCACGATGCGTATGTAGTTATTTCCAACTTTGCCAATTCAGTTTCGAGCCAGGACCGGCGCCGGTCATTCGCGGCTCGCGACTCATCGGCATATGCTCGATCACGCACGGCAGCGGACACGCCATTCGCGGCCAGCTCTGTGACCGGCCACGGGGCGATCAGACTGTTCATCGCACGAATCTTCGAAGTCGCTCCAACTGCATATGCGACTCGCAATCCGGGGATTGCAAAGAACTTTGTCACCGACCGGAACACAATGACGTTGGCCCGGTGCAGAGTTTTTTGACTAATCGAAGCGGATGGACAGTAGTCGATGAAAGCTTCATCCAGCAAAACAAAGACGTTGTTTTCCGCGGCGATTTCGACTAGTCGAAGTATTTTCTCGCTGTCGGAGAGTACGCCGGAGGGGTTTTGCGGATTGGCCAACAAAATTGCATCACAGGAATAATCGAGCAATGCGTTCCGAATTGTGTCCAGCGAGTACTCAAATGCCTTTTCCGGTGAGAGTTGGAGAGAAATCACTTGAACGCCCGCATTCTGCAGTCTGCTCCGGTATTCCCCAAAGGCGGGTTCAGGCAAGAGGCATCGCTTAATCTCGGAGGCACGCAGAGCCGAGTCCAGGAGCGGGGCAAAACCATTCGCAACAGCGATATTTTCAGGGGCGACGTCGATGGACCCGGAGATAGTCCGTTTTAGTTCGGTCAATTCGAGATCTGGATACACGGCAAGACTCGCGGGATTGTCGAGCGCATGGCGCAATGTCTCCAGTACCGATCGAGGCGGCCCTGCAGGATTGATATTGACGCTGAAATCGAGAAGGCGCTCTACAGGGATTTGGTAGTGCTCCGCAATTTTACGAAGCTGGCCGCCATGCAGCGGCAGTTGAAGTGGAGAATTGCCCTTCATCTTCTCCCCCAAATCAAAGTCGCAATTGCTCCAAGGATGGACACAACAGCCGCGAGACGAATCGCCTGTTTCGCTTCTCGCACGGAAGCATGCTCAAATTCTTCTCCTATAAAGGCTGTCGTCTGCGGTAGGCCATCATAAAAATTTTGGCCGCCAAGTCGAACCTCGAGTGCTCCAGCCATGGCGCTCTCTGGTTGTCCGGCATTGGGGCTTTTATGTTTTTTGCCGTCGCGCAACCATGTCACGAGCGCTGACCTGGCATAGGTATCGTGAAACATTGAAGCAGCTATCGTGATACCTGCTGCAGTCAACCGCGAAGGCAACAAGTTCGCAACATCGTCCAGACGCGCCGCGACCTTACCGAAGTAAAGATATCTCTCATCCGCATGACCGATCATCGAGTCCAACGTATTGACTGCTTTGTAGGCCATGGCAAGCGGTACGCCACCGACCGAGAGATAGAATAGCGGCGCGATCACTCCATCGGACGAACTCTCCGCGACGGTTTCGATGACCGCACGGCTGATCTCCTGAGCATCCAGGTTCTGCGTATCTCTCCCGACGATTCTTGCTAGTCGTTGTCGTGCGAGAACGATATCGCCCGTTTCAAGGGCTGCGATGACAGCCAAGCACTCATCATGCAGACTGCGCGAAGCTAGGCAGGTCCACGCAAGCAACGCCTCACAAATAAAGCCAGATAGCTGGCCTCGAGAGTTAGTCCAGTTAATTATTTTCTTCGTAACGAAATATGCTGCAGAGACCAAACCAAGTGTAAGAACGCCTCCCGCGAATAATTCGTTTGCCGGCGTCTGGCCGGGCTGTCGCAACAGCCGTTCGCCTCTCTCGACACCGTTGCCGATCAAGCGGACGGGATGTGGAAGCCACTCGGGATCACCTGCAATCCAGTCGAAAAGACACGCAGCGGCAAGAACCTCTCGACTGCTCACTGGGGAATGCTCTCGGGCTGTGTGCGATTGAAGGTTTCTCTCAATGAATCATTGCGGCGATAGGGGAGTCCAATCCACCCGAAGATCGCCTCGATATCCAACGCTTCCTCAACCTCATGCGCAAGCCGGTCCAGCGAGTCTTCGCGAATCTGTTTCCAGTGCAGAAGTTCGCGCGGCGCATCAAGCTGATGAAATGCACGCGCAGAACGGAGAAACTGATGACGGAAGCTATCGTCGTCGAAGATACCATGAAGGTAGGTGCCAAAGATGCGGGAATCATCACTGATGCAGCCATCGTCGATGGACTCCTGCGAACCGCTGATCGAGAGAGTTGCGAAGGGCGAGGCATCTGGTTGGTAGATCGTGCGTCCGATATGAATCTCGTAGCCGAAAACGTTGCGTGCAGCGAGGGCTTGCCCGAACAAAACCTTCGGTTGCAAAAGGCCCGCAGCATTGCGAGTCACCTTATCTGCCTGCATGATTGTTTGAATCGGGAGCAGTCTCAGGCCTGCGATCGAGCCGTCGTGCTCCATGCCGAGAGGATCAGTAATCTTGTCGCCCAGCATCTGCATTCCACCGCAGATTCCTGCTACCAGGCCCCGTTCGGCATAGTGTTGCAACGCTACATCAAGGTTTTCGGTCCGCATCCACAACAGATCATTCGCAGTCTGCTTGCTGCCAGGAAGAATAACGATATCGGCCTGTGCGATTGCTTCTGCTGAACGACAAAAGAGCAGTGAGACGGAAGGTTCCGCACGAAGGCAATCAAAGTCGGTGAAGTTGGAAAACGACGGCAACGCAACCACAGCGATACGGAGGGGACGGTCAGGGTTCTCGAGCGAAGACAATTCCTTCGGCCAGCGCGACTGCATCCTGACAGACAGGGCGAGGCTATCTTCCTCTTCAAGCTGAAGCAAGCGAAGATAAGGTATAACGCCGAGGCATGGTTTCTGCATGCGCTGCTCGATCATTCGCAGGCCGGGCTGCAGGAGACTCAGATCTCCGCGAAACTTATTAATTGCAAATCCTCGAATGCGTCTGCGTTCCTCTGATTCGAGTAGTTCCAGCGTGCCCAGCAGGGAAGCGAACACTCCGCCACGGTCGATATCGCCGAGGAGAAGGCATTGTGCATCGGCGATCTCGGCCATCCTCATGTTCACGATGTCGTGCTTTTTTAAATTGATCTCCGCCGGCGACCCGGCTCCTTCCAGAACGATCACCTCATACTTCGAGGCAAGCGTCTCGTAGCTCTCGCGAACAACGGGTAGTAACTCTTCCACGCGTCGCAGGTGATAGTCCGAGGCGGTCACCCGACCCCAAATCTTTCCATGTGCGACAATCTGCGACGAAGTATCGCCCAAAGGTTTAATCAAGATGGGGTTCATGTGCACGGAGGGAGCGATATATGCTGCCTCAGCCTGCAACGCCTGTGCGCGCCCAATCTCGAGTCCCTCCACTGTAGCGGCCGAGTTCAGCGACATATTCTGCGATTTAAATGGTGCGACTCGATAACCCTGCTGCGCGAAGATGCGGCATAACGCAGCAGTCATCAGCGATTTGCCCACATGTGAGCTGGTTCCAAGAACCATGATCGCCCGTGCCGTCACAGTGCCCGCCTCTCCGAATCCCAAGTGTTATCGTATTGCTCAAATGCGAGCACATTCTTCAATGGTCTTCGCGTTTCCCAGCCAGCTCTCTCGAGATCGGGTTCGGAGGCAAACTCTTTTACATATCCCAGACACAGATATGCTATCGGTACGACGTGCTCCGGAATCCCCAGCGCGCTCCGCAACAGGTTTGGCTCAAGAATGCTCACCCAACCCACGCCTACTCCTTCAGCCCGCGCTGCGAGCCACAGATTTTGCACTGCACACACTGCCGAATAGATCGCCGTCTCCGGCATTGTGCGTCGCCCAAGTTGATGTCCCTGGCTGCTCTCAGAGTCACAAACGATGCAGAGATTCTGTGGCGCCTCAAGAATGCCTTCGAGCTTCATACTGGCATAGCTCTGTCTTCGCTCGCCGTCATAACATTCCATCGCTTGTTGGTTCGCATCGCAAAAATTCCTGTGCACTTTGCGTCGGACGTCAATATCTCGAACTATGATGAAGCGCCACGGCTGCATCAGGCCAACAGAAGGCGCACTGTGCGCTGCTTCCAGCAATCTGCAAAACAACTCATCTGGAAGCGGCTCAGGCAAAAAGCCACGGCGCACATCTCTGCGTTCGTGGATCGCCTGGTAAACTGCGTGACGCGCGCGTTCATCGAATGCCTCGGCCTTGTTCATTTCCGTGCCCTTCATTTCCACGCTCTCGACCATTTCGGTCCCGCCGTCTCGCCTGTGCGTAGACGAGCGTCCACTCCTGCGTTGACTTCGATCAATCTGCCGAACAACCAGATCACATCCGATAACCGGTTGAGATACGCGAGAACCTCCGGCCGCAATGCAACCCCACTCTCCGTCAGTCGAACCGCAGCCCGTTCTGCGCGGCGACAGACAGTGCGGGCGATCTCATACGCTGCCGATTCCGTATGTGCGCCAGGTAGTGACCAATCACCCAGAATTCCATCCGTCGCCTCAATCTGATGTACTAGCTTTGTCAGCGCCTCCACATCTTCGTCGGTAATCGAAGGCGGCGCCTTTCTGCTCTCAGGAGGAGTAGCAAGTGCGGAGCCTACGCGAAACAGGCTGCGTTGAATTTCCTCCGTCCAGTTACGGATTTCCTGGTTTGTACAAATGCTGCGGGCAAAGCCCAGGAATGTATTCAATTCATCTACGGTACCGTAAGCTTCCACGCGAAGGTCCGCCTTCGAGATGCGAATTCCGCCTGCCAATCGTGTCTCACCACCGTCTCCACGTTTTGTTGCGATGCTCATAGCTTGTCTCCTTCTAACGCTTTACTGAAAGTTGTTGATCTCTGGAAGGTGTGACGCACAATCGAACAGTACGGTCTCGTCTGCTCCCATGCCTCTTCATCCGTGCACTCGTGAAAGGAACTCAGTACAAAACGAAGCACTCCGGCATGGCTCACGACAGCTACGCTTTGATCCATATTTTGCGCTTCCTCCCAAAGAAGTCTGATCTCCTTCAACACCCGCGCCTCGAAACAATCCAAACTCTCACCTTCCGGGGACGGGAGGTGGGGATACTCCTTCATCCATCGATGCGCATAGATCGGGTCTTGCTGTTCAATTTCTTTCCAGGCGAGGCCCTCCCAGCAGCCAAAGTCTATTTCGCGTAGCAGGGGTCGCACGTGGCATTCGACACCGTGTGCGACTGCAATTGCCGAAGCCGTTGAGAATGCTCTTCGCAGGTCGCTGGTGTAAACCGTTCCGATGTTTTCCGAACGGAGGCGCTCAACAAGTTCGCGAACCTGAATCCAGCCTCGCGCGTTTAACTCCGGATCGGAAGAGCCGCAAAATGTTCCGGCCATATCCGTCTGCGCATGGCGAATAAGAAGTATCTCGCTCATAAGTTCCACACTCCGCAAAAGTAGACGGCGATCTCCGTAAGTTGATTCGTCGCGCCGAAGCAGTCGCCGGTCACTCCCTGGATTTTTTTCGAGTAAAACCAGCCGCTCAAAACGACGGCAAACAATGTGACTACAATCGGCGCGATCGCCGTCCATCTCAATGCAAATCCAACGATGATGAAGGTGGTTACTGATCCAAAGATTAGAGAGGGTAACGACGTTAGCCTGGCAATTCGTGCACCCTGGCCATCCCGTTCACGCGCAGGCGGAAGAAAATAACTCAACGGCAGTGAGCTCCATCGGCACAACACCTGTGCAGAGATCATGTATCCGGCGAAACGAGTTGATGGGAGTGAGGTCAACAATAAGAATCGTGCGATCAAAGACAGTGTCAGAGCGGCCGCCCCATAGCTTCCTATGCGGCTATCTTTCATGATCAAAAGTATTTGATCCTTATTCCACCCACCGCCGAGACCATCGGCAGTATCAGCAAGGCCATCCTCGTGAAAGCAGCCGGTTATCAGAACGAAATAAATGAGCACAATCAGCGCGATCAGTGGCCATGCCAGATGAGGGGCGAGCAATTTCTGCAGCAAGATGGCGCCTGCGCCAATCGCAACTCCCACGAGCGGAAAAAATTTCACCGCTCGCGAAAGCGAATCTTCTTCGTACACGATGGTGGGCATAGGAAGACGTGTTAGGAACTGAAATGCGGCGACTAAATCCGTAGCAAGCCGGCGAATCTGTCGTGTTGTACTCACCGCATTGCCTCGCTGACTCCGGCAGAAGCGAAAGTTGCCATCTGGATATAAAGCGCCAAGGCTGACTCGATGATGGGCATTGCCAGCACTGCGCCCGTTCCCTCTCCAAGCCGCATGTTGAGTGAGAGGATCGGCTTCAAGCCTATGAATTCCAGGAGAATGCGGTGTCCCGGTTCTTCGGATTGATGGCCAGCAAAGAGATATTCTCGCACGCGCGGCTCAATGGCAAACGCGAGCGCCGCTGCTGCCGTCGAAATAAAACCATCCGCAATCAATGCAATTCTGTGTTGCGCTGCGGCCAAAAATAATCCCGTCATAGCGGCAATCTCCAGGCCTCCGAGACAACGAAGAATATCAAGTGGCCCCAGGTGTCCACTTGCACAATGTCGCTCAATCGCTCCTTCGATCACCCGCTGCTTGTGTGTACGTGCAATCTCATCGAGACCAGTCCCCCTGCCAGTAACTTTTGCGGCGGGCGTTCCAGTCAACGCTGCGGTGATTGCACTGGCGGCAGTGGTGTTCCCAATTCCCATCTCACCGACGGCGAGCAAGCTTTGTCCCTTCTTCTTTGCTTCATCTGCCAGCTTTGTTCCTACCTCCAGCGCGCTGGCCATCTCCGCGTCGTTCATGGCCGCTTCTCGAAGCATGTTGCGCGTTCCTCTTCGAACCTTATAGTCCAGCAAGCCGCTCATCGGTCCGAAATCCGCATCCACGCCAACATCCACCACGCTCATCGCAACGCAATGAAGTCTTGCCAGTACATTGACCGCGGCTCCCCCCTCGAGAAAGTTCAGCACCATCTGATGCGTGACATCGTTCGGATACGCACTCACGCCTTCTGCTGTTACGCCGTGATCCGCAGCAAAGACCCAGACGGCCTTACACAGCGGCTTAGCAAAATCCTCCTGTCGAATCGACACCATCTGCGCGGCGATATCTTCGAGCAGGCCAAGACTGCCCAGCGGCTTCGTCAAGACACTGAGATGAGCTCTGGCTCGAATGAGCCACTCCTCATTCGGCGATTCAATCTCGCGGACGATCCTCGATACGACTGATTCGCTTGCCGTATTCATCCGGCCCTCTTCACATGACGTTCCGGTCGCTCAATCAGCAAAGGATGCCGACGTGGCGGACAGTTGAATGCTTTTTCCAAAATCGCGGGCTTCAATATTTCCCCAGGCGTTCCCTTCATCAACGTTGTATCGGGGCTCAGCAGAATGGTCGAGGAAAAATTGCCTTCCAGGAGTTGAAGATCGTGAATGGACGAAAAGATTGTGATTCCTTCCGCGCCAAGAAAATGCAGCAGGTCGATAAGTTCTACTTGTCGCCCGATATCGAGATTTTGTGTCGGTTCATCGAGCAGCAGGAGTTTCGGTTGCTGTGCCAGCCCAAGCGCAATCTTCACGCGCTGACGCTCTCCCCCGCTTAATTCGTTGAAAACTCTCCGTTGCAAGCCGGTTACGTCGGCAAGCTCTAGCGCGCGATCAACGGCTACGCGATCTTCACGCATCGGTCCACGCAGAAAGCTAAGGTAAGGTGTGCGCCCCTGCTCCACCACCTCACGAACCGTGAATTGAAATGGAACGATAAGCTGCTGGGGGACGAGAGCGACGGTACGGGCCACTCGGCTGAGCGGAAGGGAATGTAACTGCTCACCGTTCAGGACGACGCTGCCGGATCTGCACTGCAGCGTACCAGCAGCGAGCCGAAGCAGAGTTGTTTTTCCGGCGCCATTGGGGCCGATCAGAGCCGTACAACTCCCCCCTTCCAGATCGAAGCTTGCAGACCGAACGATGTCGTCGCCGCCGTAGCCGAAACTGACATCGCGGAAGCTCAGAAGCGGATTCATAGGGTGTAGCTCCGTTTCGTTTTGCGTAAGAGATAGAGGAAAAATGGTCCGCCAAGAAACGCCATCAAAATTCCGACAGGAATCTCCGTTGGCGCGAGAATAGATCGAGCCAGTGTATCCGCAATAACAAGAAAGATTGCTCCCGAAAGCGCAGTAACCGGCAGCAGGCGAACGTGATCCGGGCCGAGAAGCAGTCGCGCGACATGCGGCACAATCAATCCGGCAAAGCTGATGAGCCCACCTAACGATACAGCGACAGCGGTTAGCAAGGATCCAGTCAAAATGATTCCGATACGCGTATATTCCACTCGTAGCCCCAACTGATGGGCATATTCATCTCCGAGAGCCAGCGTGTTCAGCCGCCGCATCATGGGCATTGCAAGCACACTGGCGACAACGAGAAAAACGCCGCTGACAGTAAGCTGAGTCCATCGGGGAATCCCAATCACGCCGTGCAGCCAGGAGAGGAGAATCGTTTGGTTCTGGCCGCTGTTGGCCCCGAGCGTTTCGAAGAGATAGCTGGAATAACCCAGCATGGTGCTAACGGCGAAGCCTGCAAGCAATAGCGTGACAACATTCGTTCCTCCGCTGGAACGTGCCAGCAGATAGACGATTACCATGGTGATTACAGAACCAGCAAACGCCAGCAACGCAATCGCGCTGAAGCCGAAGAACGAAATCTGCGAGAAGAAATAAATTCCAATGCAAGCGCCGAGAACCGCTCCCCCGGACGAGCCGATGACATAAGGATCGGCCATGGGATTGCGAAACAGCCCTTGAAACATCAGTCCCGAGATTGCCAGCCCAGCCCCGACAACACCAGAGGCGAGGACCCTTGGTAATCGAACCTGCAAGAGAATAATTTGTTGCGTCTCCGATAGCGGATGCCCACGAAACAGAGCGGCCAACATGGCTGTCGCGGGAATGCGAACCGCGCCTGTTGCAAGCGAGACGAGAAAAGCAATGCCAAGCACGATGACTAGCGACACGATGAGCGTGATGTAGGTGCCGCTTCCCGCTCTCGAATGTTCGGATTGAGGATGTGGCTCCGGCGTCGGACTCTGAGCGAACTCAGTACCAGACGCCGAAGCCGGCGTGTCTCTTCGGGTTGAGGTAGGTGTTACTTCAATCCCCAGGATTCGCCTCCGAAGCTGACCTTAATTCCCGACCGAAAGGTAAATGGTAGTGAAGGAAAACCGAACGTTTGCGCGTAGTGTTCGCTCAGTAAATTCTGAATGTTGGTATAGACGCCGAACCGCGGAGTGATCTGATAGCCTCCGCTAAGATCGAGCCGCTGATACGCTCCATCAAGATTATGGTTTGGCAGCAACATCGTTTGGCCGAAATCTGCATCGAGCGAGAGAAAATCGCTGTCGTCTCGCCGGCTGACCAGCGTGCCCGTCAGCGAGCTGTAAAATTTCGAGCGCGAATAGTTCAAGCCGAAGTATCCCGTGTGGGGGGCGACGCGAAATGGTCGGGCACCCACCAGGGGCGAGAACGCACCGATAGGGATACTGGGAAAATTCGGATTGATCGCTCCCCCCCCCCTCCTGATCGCTCGAGAATGAATGTTGCACTACCGCGTCGGTATAGGTGTAGCCACCACGCGCAAAGAGCCCGTTGCTGATTTTGCACTCCATTTCGAATTCAAGTCCTTGTGCACGAAATGCCTCTGAATTCACGTAGGCGCCGAACTCCAGTGCGTCGAGGTTCCCCGCAGGAATTCCAAGCTGGATGAGCCCGCTCTGCGGAACAAATTCGATTCCATTTGTGAACTGGTTGTGGAAGTAGGTCACGCCAAGTCGTGCGCGGCCGTTCCAAAGTTGCTGATCGATGCCTCCATCGTACGTGCGAGACTCTTCCGGACCTATCTGCCCAACGTGAAACTGCGCGATCAGCTGGTTGCCATCCGGAACGCCCGAAAGAATATCGAACAACGAACTGCCCTGCTGAAAGACATTCGGCTCTTTGATGCCTTTACTGAAGCTCGCATGCAGTTTCGTGCCACTAAGCCAGCCCGATGCCGAGGGGCGAACAAGGTAATAGGCGAGTGAGGCACGCGGAGTTCCTGCAAGCCCAAAGAGTCCATTGTTCTCGATGCCACTACCGACGTTGTAGTAGAGGCGATTGCGAATGTCTCCCGATATTTGCAGCGTGTAACTGTAATTGCCGCGGCTTATTTCGTTCGCTGGGAAGCCTGTGGATTGTGTTGAGCCACGCTCTGCCTCATACTTGAAGCCTCCGAGTGCCACGACATGGGGGTTGAAGCGATAGTCCGTTTGTGCATAGACAAAATCTCGATTGGTGATTGTGGCAAATTGATTCGGGTAAGTACCGGCAAATTGAAAGATAGCCTGGCCCGTGACGCTGTAGCCATTAGCGCCATTGATCGTGATGGGTGCGCCGAGAAAGTTGCCGAAGCCGTCGGAAATCCCGGTTGGAGCGAAATCATCAAACTGTGACCTCAAGCGGAGTCCGCCGTAGCGAATCTCATTGTGCCACTTTGCCGTCGCCTGGTTATTCCATACGCCGCTGAAGTAAGTGTTCTGCGCCTTTTGCGCAGCATCGTCTGGAATACCGTACAACAGAATTCCGTTTGGTTGCCCACCGGAGACCGAAAGATGCCGCACCGTGAAGCGAATATCGTTTACGGGATTTAGAGCCCACCCGAAGTTGCCAGCATAGGTGGCGTTATGAAACGAATCATTCGGCAGATTGTTGCGGCTGTCTACGCGGCCGAACGCTCCGTAGTAGTCGAATTGCCGCATGACACCGCTGGCCGTCACTTCATTGTGATAGCTTGTGAAGTTTCCTCCGTCGCCTGCATACGTAAGCAGCGGAAACTTGGTCGTTCCTCGAGCGCTTGTCATACTGACCACGCCAGCCAGCGCATCGGAGCCATATAGAGCGCTGTTCGGCTCTCGCAGTACTTCAATTTGTCGAATCCCTACCGTGGCGAAGTTGGCAAACTCTACCGCTCCGCCGATGTCATTCACCGGAACTCCATCAATCAGCACCTTATTTGCATCTGTGTTCCCGCCGCGAATAGAAAGCGCCGACGTGCCACCAAGTTGTCCGGTCTGCGTGATCTGTAAACCGGGAATCTGGCGCAAAGGGTCCTGCACTTCCATATACTGCCGGTAGTCGTCTTCCGTCAGCACGGTCACCGAAGCGCCAATCTGCGCAATGGGTGTAGGCGTCGCGGTGGCAGTTACTGAGACCTGTTGGGTTAGCGTCTGCGTGGCAAGCGTAATATCCATCTCCGACTTCGCACTCTTTGTCAGGTAGATTGATTCGCTCGTTGTACTTTGAAAAGTAGGCGCATTTGCTCTTACGCGATAAAGTGCCGAAGCCGGCACATCGAAGGTATAGTTTCCCGCTCCATCGCTGGTTGTCGTCTTTACGACTCTGATTCCATCCAGCAGCTCCACCGTTGCTCCCACGACGACAGCTCCCAATGGGTCTCGCACTGTTCCGTGCAAAGAACTCTGCTCAGCGGACGCAGGATGGGAAGACAAAAGGAACAGGCAGGCTATCCAAACAGCTATCGCTAATTTGCTAAGTATGTAACGCATTATTTTCCCCCTCGGGTTAATGAAGCAAGGCCGGTCTCCTGGCTTGCGCTTCATCGAACCTGGCTGCCTTCCCGGATCTCTCCAGTGGCGTTGCGAATCCTTGCCCGGCTCTCTGCGCTTACAGTTACGGGGTAGTGGCGGAATTTCACCGCGCTTCCCGACACCTTGCTGTTGGTGAATGGTTGCAAGCTGAACGATTCAGCTCAGGGATGAAATTGTTTGGCGAGATCCTCCAATGCATAGATCGCGACCGGACTGGCAAAGTTGATTCGGTCGTCCAGGTAATAAGCTCGCTTTTCTCGAACAGCTTTCAAGCTGTTCCAACCTGGCCTGCTCTCAAGTACCTGCATCGTGGTTTTGCCGCCACGAACTAGCAACAGCGCCTCCGGTACGCGCTCCAGCACCACCTCCATGCTGATTGTCGGCCACTCCTCCGGAAGATCGTCCGTCACCGAACGTCCGCCAGCGGCGGCGATAATTTCCGTGATGAAGGCGCTTTTTCCAATCGTCGTGATCGGGTCGTACCAGATCGGCATAAAAACTCGTGGAGTCGGCAGTCCCCTCGTGCGCGTTTTTACGGCATCGATGCGCCCCTGCAGGCTGCGAATCAATTCGGCAGCCTGTTGCGGCCGGTTCAAAGCTTGCCCGATCGTTTCAACTGAATGCAGTATTCCTGAAATACCATGCGGATCTACTAGGAAGATTGGAATTCCTGCCCGCTCCAGTTCTTCCGTTACCTCCATCGGTCCTTTGGGCTGGAAACCAATCACGAGATCGGGATGAAGGGAAAGGATCGTCTCAATCGACGGCTTAATCAGATCGCCCACGCTGGGCTTCGCTAATGCAGCGGCAGGGTATTTCGTATAGTCACTGATGCCAACCACATCATCACCAGCGCCCAGCGCAAAGACCGTGTCGGTTACACTCGGCATCAAGCAGATCAGACGATGTGGATGGTCTGGAACGACAACCTTCCGTCCTACCTCGTCCGTCAGAGTGCGGCTCGCAAGACACGGAGCCGTCAGGATCGCAACCAGAGCAAAGAGACAGACCAAACGTTTCATAGCGACACCGCCTGCAATCCGCGTGTCTGCCGAATTGCCTCAACAAAATTGTTCGCTACTTGTGGATTTGCCCGAAAGTGAAGGTGAATGTAGCTCGCGAGCACATTTCCTTGGTGAAATCCTTCGAGTTCTTCCTCGTCCGAGAGCGAGTAGCGCACCCGGTAGCTCGTCGCAACCTCGCCCCGCAACACGATCTGTGAGTAGTGGAAGCTATGTCCGCGAATGACCCCGCCCTTGTTCCCCAGCAAGCAGTCCTCCGTGAATTCAACCGTCGCATAGCCAAATCGAACAAGCTTTCCGGTCATTTTTCCACCAATGGGCAGCACTCCCGCCATCGGATAACTCTCGCCGTCGACAGAAAGGCTCTCACCCAGATACAGCATCCCACCGCACTCGGCATAAATCGGCCGACCGGAGGCGGAAAACTCGCGCACCTGTTCCAGCATCTGTCGATTTCGACTTAACTCCCGCGCATGCAGTTCCGGATAACCGCCGCCGAGATAGAGAGCGTCGAGCCCGGCCGGCAATGCCACGTCTTTCATAGGGCTGAAGCGAACAATCTCCGCTCCGCAATCCAGCAGGAGATCGAGATTGTCCTCGTAATAAAACGAAAACGCGCGATCCGACGGAACTCCGATTCGCACTACATCGCTGATGCGCGAATTAGCGAGCCATGCAGATTTACCGCTCATCATATCGAGCCCACACTGAAGATCTACCAGGGCATCCAGATTCAAATGCTTCTCGGCGAGCGAAGCAAAGGCATCGATCAATTCTTTCAAACACTCCGCAGATTGCTCCTCCGCGCCATGTAACCCCAAGTGCCGCTCCGGAATTGCGACTGATGGCTCGGCAGGCAGCCAACCGAGAATTTTTGTCACGCACGAAGATTCAATTGCATCTTTTAACATTTCAAAGTGTCGTTGGCCGGCAACTCGATTCAAGATCACTCCCGCGAGTTGCAGTTGTGTATCGAACTTCTCGAACCCCAGGACGACAGCGGCGACACTTCGCGCACTCTTTCCAGCGTCGACGACCAGCACCACTGGCAATTGCAGCAGCTTGGCAATCTCTGCGCTACTTCCGATCTCAGAAGCTCCACTCTTGCCGTCGAACAGGCCCATCATCCCTTCTGCGACGACTACATCCGCCCGGCGCGCACCACCTTCCAAAACCTCCCGATTCGCGTCGGTACTCAACATCCAGGTATCGAGATTGCGCGCTGCGCGTCCACAGATTCGCGTCTGATGGCTCGTATCCAGAAAATCCGGTCCGCATTTGAATGGCTGCACGACAAGTCCACGCCGACGCATCCCGGCCATAATCGCGAGTGACACGGTCGTCTTGCCCACACCGCTCGCTGTGCCCGCGATCAACATCCCTCTCATAGAGTGACCTCGAGATGCCCCTTCAAGGCGAGCGGCAATCCGGCTACCATCAAGACCACATCATCCGCAACGTGAGCCACCTTTTGATTGATCTCACCCAGCAAGTCGCGATATCGTCTTCCCGCGACATACTCCGGTACAACGCCACTGCCCACCTCGTTCGATACCAAGACCACGGTGCAGCGAACTGTCTGCAACGCCGCGCACAGCGCTTCCACTCGCCGCGCGATTGCGCAATCGTTCTCCCCTTCGGCTTCCAGAAGATGCGAGGCAAAGAGCGTCAGGCAATCTACAACGATTACCTCGCTCTCCAGATCGCGCTCGGTCAATGCCCTCGCCAACTCCAACGGTTCTTCCACGGTCAGCCACTCCGCCGGGCGCTCGTCGCGGTGTCGGCCAATCTTTGCGGCCATTTCGTCATCGGTGACCTTTGCCGTCGCGATAAACACGACGCGGCTCGACTGCGCGGCTAGCTGCTGTGCGTAACGGCTCTTGCCGCTTCGCACACCACCCAGCACGAGTGTCACCGATCCCTGGTGCGTCTCCTGCATCGTCAGCTCCTTGCTCGCGAAAAAATCCACGGAGCAGAGCGGGAATATTTTTAGGCAGCGCTCGGGCAGACCTCAACGGTCAGCGAGAATGCTCTTCAGCCCTCCCAGCGAAGCTGAATTAAGCCTGGTAAGCCTCCAGCGGGTCTCCTGACTCGCGCTTCACCAGGTTTTGACTAGCCTTCCCAGGACACGTCCCAGTGGCATCAGATACATGTCAAAACCCTCAACGCTTACAGTTACGGGGTAGTGACGGATTTGCACCGTCTTCCCAACGCCGGAATATCAAAAGACTATCCCGCCCTCACGCGCGGGTCAAATTTTTACAAATTGCTGTGGGCGCGTATTGTCAGGCTCCAAATGCGAACTCTCGCGCCGCTGCCCGCGAATCCCGAATCAGGTCGGGCAATCCTACCCCGCGGTAACCGTTTCCCAGCAGCCACAGGTCCTTCAGACGAGCGATGCGTTCTCCCAACTCTGCCATCCGCTCCAGATGCCCGACACCATACTGCGGCAGACTCCGCGGCCAGCGTCGAATCACTGTCATCTGTGGTTCCGGCAGTGGGCCCAGAATTCGCGCCAGTTCCATCCGTGCGACGGCGGCCGTCTCGTCGTTGCCGCAACGCAACAGTCGTTCCGCCGCTTTGCCACCGAAGAATGCCCTCAACAAACGCCCGCTCTCCGGCACCCTGTCCTCAAATTTTTGATCCATAAACGTGCATGCCAGTAACAAACTGTCCGATCTAGGAGGCACAAGAAATCCAAAACCCGGCGGTACTGGAATCTTCGACGCGTCTACAAATCCAAATCCGACTACTACGGCGGAACTCGCTTCCATCTCCATCAACTCGCCGGCACGCTCATCCGTCGGTTCAAGCAGCGAACGAGCCACGTCTACCGGTGCTGCCATCATGACCGCATCAAAGCACTCCACGCCTCTCGCCGTTCCGACCAGCCATCCCTCATCTTCGCGGGAGATATACTCCACTCGCGCCCCCGGCCGAATCCAGTCTTCAGGAATTGCCGCAACCATCCGATCGACCAATGTCCCTAATCCGCTACGCAGCGTTGTAAAAACAGGCTCAGGTTTTGAAGTGATTGCACGGCTCTGCAGTGCGGCAATCAAGCTCCCGCACTCCTGCTCCATCGCAACGAAGGGGGCCATCACCGCCCTCACACTCAGCTTCCCAACATCACCACCAAACACTCCGCTGAGCAGAGGAACTCCGATCTTCTCCAGAACTTCGTCGCCGAAGTGTCTCTGTACGAAATCCGCAATACTTTCATCCCCTGTAGGAGTGCTTGCCCGCAACTCACCGGCTCGCCCGATTTCGTCACGAAATGCCCGCTTCGCCTCCGTGGTGAACAACTCTGACGCATCCAACGCCGCAAGATCGACTGGCACCATCATGCGCATCCCATCCGGCATTGCCTGCAGCTTCTTGTCGATCAACACATACGTCTTCCGCACATCGTCATTCGACGACATCAGCTCATCGCCCAGGCCTAGTTCGACGGCCAGCTCGCGTGCCCACGGTTTTTCCGTCACCCACGCATCAGGGCCGCACTCAATGACAAACCCACCCTCGCGCACGGTTTCGACGATTCCGCCTAGTCTGCCAGAAGCTTCGAACACTACAGCTTGCACACCCGCATCACCGCGTGCCAACTGAGCCAACTCATACGCCGCCGCTACTCCTGCGACGCCACCCCCGACAATTGCCACCCGCTTCATCCATCAACTCCAAAACGCCAACGAAAAAGCGGAGGCCGCAGCCCCCGCAATAGCTGCTCTCGACAGCCTATACCTCTTCGGGCACCGTCATCTCATCCACCGTTGCTTTGTACGCGCCCGAGACGACATCCGCCAGCGCCCGAATCAGCACCGGCGAATCGTTCAGACTCTCCGCTCTCCAAAGTTTCAGCCCCAACTCGCTCGCCGCATGGTGGAACGCGATATCGATGTCGTAAAGAATCTCCACATGGTCACACAGAAATCCGACTGGCTGTATCACGACCCCCACATGTCCTTCGTCGTGAATCGCCTGCAGCATCTCTTCCACTGTCGGTCCAATCCACGGTCCGCCACTCACACCCTGGCTTTGAAAGGCAAAATACCAATCGCCATCGCCGAAACCCACGGGCGCCAATAAATCCGCGACTAACTGTGCCGTGCGCTTTGCCTCAACGGGATAAGTATCCGGCGAACTCTGCATTACTCCAAGCTTGGCCCCGGCAGCCCCATCGCCCGTCATAATCGTTCGACAGGGAACGCTATGCGCCGTAAATAAAACCGGCACTCGCCGCCCCGACTCTGCGCAAGCCTCAGCCCACACCGGCCACAACTTCTCCGCAAAAGCCCGAGCCAACAGTGGGCTCTCGGCCCATCCGGCCACAAACTTTATCTCCATTCCGATCGCAGCAGCTAAGATCGCTCTTCGGTACAGCCCGACGCTGGTTCGTGAATTCTGCGGCGCCAGGCAAACAGCCGTAATCTGCTTCACGCCATCGGTTCGCATCTGCGCGACTACATCCCCGATCAGCGGATGCCAATTCCGCATTCCCACATAGACCTTGCCGTTGTTGAGCGCCTGTTCCAGTAACTTGCCCTGCATCTTCGTCCACTTTGTCAGTGGCGGAGCCTCCATTCCCGGCGTTTCTTTGAGCCCAATCTGCGCGTATCGGTGCTGCAACTCCTCCACGACCGCCTGTGGCAGTGCGCGACCGCCAGTCACTTTGCTCAGATAGTCCGCCATCTCTCCCAGAACATCCGGCGTTCCATGCGCGAGCAGGAGCACTGCACCCTTTCCAGTCCCCAAATCCTCAGTTTCCTGTACCTTGGCCTCAGGAGCACTCACCTCCGGATTCTCCCCCTCGTGGCTCATGATTGGCTCAGCTCCTTGACCCACTTCACCACCTGAATCACATTCTCTACAGGCGTTCCGGGCACAATCCCATGCCCAACATTGAAGATATGCCCCTGTCGGCCTCCGGCGGCAAGTAAAACTTCATGTACCTTCAACTTCAATATGTTTTCAGGTGCGAACAACGCAATCGGATCCAGGTTTCCCTGTACACCGCATCCTCCGCCAACTGCCTTCCATCCCACATCGACCGGCACGCGCCAGTCCAGACCAATCACGTCCGCACCCGTCTCGCTCATCGTGGGCAGCAGGGAAGTCGTCTCCACGCCAAAGTAGATCACAGGCACGCCGATGGCTTTGATTCGTTGGACTAACTCGGTCGTCCATGTCAGACAATATCTTCTATAGTCGCTAAGGCTCAGTTTTCCAACCCAGCTATCAAAGACCTGGATTACATCCGCGCCAGCCTCAACCTGCTGCCGAGCGTAAGCAACCAGAACGGTTACAATCTTTTCCATCAGCACTGACCAGGCTGCTCCGTCCGAGTACATCATCTTCTTAGTCGCGACATAGTTCCGGTCGCCACCACTCTGTTTGCCACCTTCAATCATGTATCCGGCGAGGGTCCATGGCGCACCACAAAATCCGATAATTCCCAGTGTGTCACCATCAGTCCGCGGTTCAGCAAAATGCTTCGCAACCTTCTCAATTGCCTTCGCAACGTAGATCAGCTCATCCGTGCGATCTGTCCGGAGCGCAAGGACCTGTTCCAGTGTTCGCACTGGAGTATGCACTACTGGCCCCTCACCCGCGACAAATTCAAAGTCCAACCCCATTGGGGTCAACGGCAACAGCAAATCTGCAAAGATGATCGCCGCGTCCACGCCGAGCCGTTCTGCGGCGGTAATCGTTACCTCGGACGCGATCTCAGGCGTTCGGCAGATCTCCAGCAGCGAGTGATGCTTCCGCACTGCCATATACTCCGGCATATATCGCCCGGCCTGTCGCAAAAACCACACCGGCGTCCGATCCACCGGAAGCCTCAGACAAGCCTGTACGAAACGGCTGCCACCTGATCCTTGATTGCGAATCTCCCGATCTACCCAGCGTGCTTCGGAGACATCATTCAAAAGGAATTCACCTCTACCTTTTGAGCCTAGCACTCCGAAGGTCGGCATTCCACCCATGTCACCATTGCGATCTGTCCCGGGCAAACCTCAGTCGGCACACAATTCCGATACTGAAAACATTTGGAAACAAAAGAATTTTAGGTTTCTCCTCCAGATCCCAATGTTCGCCCTGGTAGTCGAATCGCGTCGCCCACTGCCCGGTGATGTCATAGTCCATGCCGCCGCCGTAAGAGTAGACCACTGATCCGTTTTGGCCGGTTCCGTTCGATCCGCGGGCATACTTGTCGGCGAATGTAATTTTTCCCGCGCCCACAAATAGGTTCATGTATGCATGCACTCGTGTCCAGCGGTATTCGAATCGCGGTCCCACGGCCAGCGTCTTCTCTCCGACGGTGGGTCCGTTCGCGTCTTTCGCCCGCAACTCCAGCGACAACGAAGTGAACTTGTAGAGCTTTGTAAAATCTCCACCCGCTGTAAAACCGTAATTGAGCTCAGGCCCATAATTCGGAGTCAGGCTCGAATACATTCCAAACGTAGTGAACTCTGCCGATCGAGTGCGCGCCGGCAAACTCTGGCCCATCAACCACCTAGCAGGCCGGGGAAAAAGAACAATCAGGGCCAGACACCCTCCAGCCCACGCAACCCTCCGCCGTCGATGAAAGGACCCCATCGGTCGCCTCCCGTTCAGGGATTCTTCCGTTTGGGCATTGCAGACACAGTAACGACAGACGTCCGTCGTTCCCGGAATTCCTGGATCCGTTGCCGATAATCGTTCGAAAGGTTAAGAATCCAGCGAGCCCGCCGCCCTCACGAGGATTGACCGACGCAATCCTCAAAGGACGAGTCAGTCAGCCTTGCGACACAAACCGGGGTCAAGAGAAAAAACTCAGGCCTCAAGCCGGAACGTAAAATCTTCGATCACAGGGTTGGTTAGCACTTCGCTCGCGATCCGTTCCACCTCGGCCTGTGCGGCGTTCTTTTCCAATCCGTCATCGAGCGTTAGCAGGAAGTACTTGCCCTGCCGAACGTCGGCGACGCCTCGATATTCCATTCGCCGCAACGCATCTGCTACTGTCTGTCCCTGGGCATCCAGCACCGTTCGTTTCAGCGTGACATAGACATGGGCCTTCATCTTGTCTGATTATAGACGAGGTGCCGCTTTTGCCCGTTGATGACAGCACGGCCATCCATCACATCAAAAAGTTTTCACATGAGAAGAGACGCCTCAACCATGCCGAATTATCTAGAACTCCCTGTAGGATCTAACAGTCCCGAAGTCATTAACGCCGTAATCGAGATTCCCTACGAGGGCAGCAACAAGTACGAGTACGACAAAGAGCTCCACGTCTTCCGTCTCGACCGCAATCTGTACTCGCCCGTCCACTATCCCGGGGACTATGGCTTCTTCCCCAGCACTCTTGCTGCCGATGGCGACCCGCTCGACTGCCTTGTCCTAGTCGACGCCCCAAGCTTTCCTGGCTGCATCATGGAGGTCCGTCCCATCGGTCTGCTCGAGATGCTTGACCAGGGTCTCGCCGACGAAAAAGTTCTTTGCGTCGGCAAGTCCAACCCGCGTTACAAAGATGTCTGGAACTTCTCCGAGATCTATCCCCACATGCTCAAGGAGATCACGCACTTCTTTTCTATCTACAAAGACCTCGAAGGCAAGCGTGTTGAAGTCAAAGGCTGGCGCGACGCCTCTTTTGCGCGCACCAAGGTCTCTGAGGCCCAGCAGAACTTCATCGAAAACAAGGCGAATCCCCAGCCGAAACCAGTTCCCCATAAAACCGAACAGACCCCAGAGCAAAAAAGACGGGTCTCCGACTAGACAGCCGCGCTCGTGCCCCATCCTTCGCGTATTTTTGCTAAGGGTGGAATGCAGACAGTTCGTATCTTTAGGCTGTACGATTCTTCGTCCGCATCACAGCTTGGGCGACAAGATAAACCAGCGGCCCCACTGCCGCCACGATCGCTGCAAACCCTAGCGCCGGGAGCCCAGCCAGCGTCTCGCCACGTGCTGCCCACATCGAATAAGCAATCAGCAGCGTAGGGCCCACGCCTACAGCAACTGCACCCCCTATGCCGCCCGGGACCCGGAACGGTCTCACCAACCCCGGCTCCTTGACTCGCAAGACGACCAGCGCGACAAACTCCAGCACAAGCGCCGCCCCATACAGCACCAGGTCGATCGAGATCAGCCGTTCAAACGACATCTTCAGCGCTAAGGCCCATCCCACCGAGCACAGCAACACGCTGACCCAAGGCACCCCAGCCTTCGTTTTCAGTGCTACAACCTTCGGCAGCAGACCCTCCTCTGCCAACGCATAGGGTACCCGGGTATAGCTCATCATCAAGGCGTTAAACATTCCAAATCCATTGATTGTTCCGCCCAGCACCACAGCCATCGCAAGCCACGGTCCTACTACATCACGCGCTGCATCAGTCCACGCTCCGGTCGAAAACCGATCTGCAGGAATCCCCACTATGGCCACCGCCGCTAACGGCAACACGTACGTCAGTGCAACGAGCCCCGCCGCCGCAATCATCGCCCGTGGATAATTCTTCTGCGGGTCAACCACCTCTTGCGCTACCGTCGAGGCGTTATCCCACCCCATATAGTTCCAGAGCGTTACCGAAACCGCGCCTGCAAAATCCATCCCTGCGGAAGAAGTCATGCGAAACACACTCAGCCCATGATGCGCACCCAACCCCTTCCACAACCCCACCCCGGTCAACACCACAAACGGCGACAGGAGCAAACAAAAAAGGCCTACGGACCCCTCACCGACCGCCCGCGCCCCACGCAGATTCCATGCAGCACACAGCACTACCACGGCCAGCGCCCAAAGCGTTCCCCGCGACCCGGCCGTCCACGCAGGCTCAATTCTCCCCAGATACAGCACAAAGATCACTGGATAGATCGCCATATCGAAGACACTCGCGGCCAGACTCAGCCAGGCCTCCTGGAATCCCCAGAATCCACCCAGGGCGCGTCTCACCCAGCAGTAATAACCACCCTCCTCCGGCAGTGCCGAAGCCAACTCTCCCACCATCAGACTTGTCGGCAGACTCCACACCAGCGGCACAAGCGCCAGGAGCAGCAGTGCTCGACCATATCCAGCCTCGCCGAGAATGTCCTCTAGCCCATACGGCCCGCCCGACACCATAAAATACGTCGCCGCAATCAGCGGAAGCAGTCGCATCTTTCCGGAACGATTCGCTGCACCCAACTCTCTTCCCACCCCACCTCCTCAAAACATACGGGACGCAGAAAACATGCGCCAACAGCGTCTGCCAACGTCATCCAAAGATAAATCTA
>Ga0206905_10115_pt1 | contig 22488 bp, 18 predicted proteins | sample Alteio_BWOrgHeat_43_FD_152940 | JGI IMG/M metagenome (GOLD analysis project Ga0206905, IMG submission 152940) | Enriched cells from forest soil in Barre Woods Harvard Forest LTER site, Petersham, Massachusetts, United States -... | ecosystem: Environmental > Terrestrial > Soil > Temperate forest >...
GCGCATCAATGCCTTCGCCAGCCAGATCATCGCCAGCGCAGATTCCCAGCAAAAGACCTGGCAGTCCAACCAGAAAATCGATATCGCTGCCGCCAGCATGCAACTCTCACTCGAAATCGTCGCCCGCACTCTCTTCAACACCGACGTCACTGACGACATCCGCAGCATCAACGACGAAGTCAACACCATCATGGGCCTCTATCATTTCATCGTTGCCTTTCCCCGCATCGAAAACTTCCTTCACCTCCCGATTCCGAAACTCATCAAGTTCCGCAAGGCAAGGGCACGCCTCGACGCCATCGTTAACCGCCTCATCACCGAACACCGCCTGGCAGCGGTGGATAAAGGAGACTTACTCTCCATGCTTCTCGCCTCACGCGACGAGCAGGTCGACGCCAGTGGCAACCAAACCCGCATGTCCGACGAGCAGATTCGCGACGAAGTCCTCACCATCTTCCTCGCAGGTTACGAAACCGTAGCCAACGGCCTCACCTGGACCTGGTACCTCCTAAGCCAAAACCCCGAAGTCGAAGCTAGACTCCACGCTGAACTAGACGCCGTCTTAGGGAGCCCCTCAACTCCAACAAATATTCCAGTCAATAAAGTGTCATCCCGATCGGAGGTGCGGCAAAGGGAAGCCGCAGTGGAGGGATCCGCGGATGTAGTCGGGGTCGTTGATGAAGATGATGGGGGTGCCCATGAACCGGTAGTGGGCGATGTTGCCGTAGGTTTTGAGCAGATGCTCGAAGAGTCGGATAGGGTGGCCGAGTTTGACCCATGGCTTGAAGGAGTAGAAGGGAAGAGAGTGCTTGAGGCCAGGTGGGAGGCGGAATTCTTCGGGTGATAGCTTAGGGGTTTTTACGGGTGTGGTTTTCAGGGCTACGGGAGGAGAGGGCATTTGTTTTCAGGTGACAGAGGCGGCTAAACGGCCGGCAACAATTTCTTTGATGCGCTGCTGGACGTCGTCGATGGAGGCATCGTCGCGAAGGATGGCAACGCGATTGGGTTCGCGTGCGGCGATCTCTTCGTACTTGTCGTAGATACGGCGGTAGAAGTCGTTGGACTCGCGTTCGAAACGGTTTTCGTCAGTGCCTTGTTGCGCGACGTGGCGCTGATTGCGGCGGCGAGCACGCTTGAGGCAGGCTTCGAGCGACGGGAGGAGGAGGATGGTGAGGTCGGGCTGGAGATTGTCGCAGGCTGCGCGGTGCATCTCAAGGATTCGTTCGCTGCCTAGCTGGCGGCCTCCGCCTTGGTAGGCCTCGGAGGAGTCGGTGTAGCGGTCGCAGAGGATAACTTTGCCTTGGTCAAGCGCAGGGAGAATAATCTCGGCGATGGACTGGGCCCGATCGGCGAACATGAGGGCCATCTCGGCTGCAGGGGCGATGGGGCCGAGCGATGCTTCAGACTTTGAGTCGAGAAGGATGCTGCGGATGCGGTCGCCGAGAGCGGTTCCGCCAGGCTGGCGGAGGGTGACGACCTGATGGCCTTCGGCTTCGAGGGAGGCAGCGAGTCGGCGAAGTTGTGTGGTTTTGCCTGAGCCGTCAAGCCCCTCAAAAGTAATGAAATATCCGCGCGGCATGACAACCAGATTACCGCACGGGGCAGGAGGGCATCTTACAGACGAAGGCTGCTTGTTGATCGCAGTGACGCAGAGAGAGAGGAGGACTTTTATGCTAACGATTATCGGGATCGTGGTCCTAATTGCTTTGCTGGCGGCTGGGGCGGTATTTGCACTGATGGCGAAGGATAGCAATCGTCGCGGACAGAGCGGTTCGCCGGGAACTGCGAGCACGGCGAAGCATGGAAGAGCGCCTGGATTGGATTGAGATGTATTGATTGAGCTAGGATTCAGCGTGGTTTGACGTCAGGAGGAGGCACTACAGTAGGACCAGGCTGCCACATGACGCTTTGGTTCGTTATGAGGATCGTGAGAGGGCCTTCGGCACCTTCTTTGACAAAGGGACCCTGGACGGTGTGTTCCTGGTGGAGTGCGTCGGTGTAGATGAGTTTTAGATTCCCTGAGCCGAGAACTTTGAAGCGATAGTGGAAATCCGATCCGGGGGTGAGGGCCTGGGTGCCGAAGCTTGCGCTGGGATAGTCAACTTCAACCAGGGCGAGAGGCTGGTTGGTGCGGTTGCTGACAGTTGCCTGGATATAGGCGGAGTGGCAGCCGGTTGCGGCGAGCGAAAGAGAAAGTGCGAGGGCAGATAGACGCATTAAGGGATAAGGTATCAGGAGTTTTTAGCGGGGACTAAAGGAACGGCAGGAAGTCGGAGGAGCGGGGGATTTTTTCGAGGATGCGTGCAGTGAGGACTGCTCCACTGCGGCCGTCGTGCAAAGTGATGGGGAAGGCGAGGACACTCCAGGTGAGTTGCGACTCGTCAGGGCGAGGATGATTGAGGAGGCCGCGGCGAGTGCGGTCGATGTAGGTCTCGCGGCTGTGGCAAACGGTCTGAATAACCTCCCGCCAGTCGCGCATCTGAGGCTGAAGTTCGTGGAAGACGCAGCGGCCGATGAACCAGTCGCGGGGATGGTCGAAGTATTCGGCGGCGGGGTCGTTGCAGTGTTGCCAGATGCCATGCTCGTCGAAGATCTGCACGAGAACGTCGGAGCCGATGGTGAGAGAGAGGCGCGAGTAGAAGAAGTCGCGCGCGTCGACAACGACGGGAGTACCGCGGCGTTTTGCACCAAGGGAGCTGAGGGCATTGAGGAGATCGTCGACGGAACTGTGACCCTTGAGGAGATGCATGTCCTCGACGCCGCCGAAGAAACGATCGAGCGTGGCGGAGAGAATGATGATGGGAACGTGTGGACGGCGTCGGCGGAGAAGCGTGGCTACCTCGGTTCCGAATTGGCCCTGGCCGAGATGGTAGTCGAGGACTGCAATGTCGATGTTGTTGAAGTGCTCGATCGCTTCGTCGATGGTTCCGGCGGGTACACACTCGTAGCCATGCTGGCGGAGGATGACAGTGCGGAGATGAAGATTATTGGGCTCGTCGTCAAGAAGAAGAACACGTACCGGTTGCCTGTGTGTGTCGGGCATCAGGTGAAGGGCAGTTGTCGTACTCTCCGGAGGCTCGATGGTAGCCATACCCCCTTATGATGCTTCTTTCTACGACTATAGTCACCAAAAATTTGGTTATTTTAGTTTGCCTTTAATCTCGCGGAGCAATTCGGGAAGGCGATTGACCAAAGCGACTGAGCGAAGCCATTGGCGGTTATCGATTGCAGGGTAGCCACTGACGACGGCTCCTGGGGCGACGTCACCGGGGATACCGCTTTGGGCAGTGGCGATGGCTCCATCGCCGATGGTATTGTGGCCGGCGCTGCCGACCTGGCCAGCCAGAATGACGTTTTTGCCGACGGTGGTGGACCCGGCAAGGCCTACTTGGGCGCAGAGGAGCGTGTTGGGGCCCACAGCGGAGCCGTGGCCTACCTGGACGAGATTGTCGACTTTGACCCCGGCAGCGATACGGGTTTCGCCGATGGAGGCGCGGTCAATGCAGGCGTTGGCCTGGACTTCGACGTTGTCTTCGATGACAACAGGGCCGGATTGCAGGATTTTGTACCAAGTGCCATCGGATTGGCGGGCGAAGCCGAAGCCGTCGCCACCGATTACGACCCCGTTCTGGAGGATGACGTTATTGCCGAGGCGGCAGTGCTCGCGGACGATGGAGTGGGCGTGGGCGAAGAGGTTGTGTCCGGCACGGACGTGAGGGTAGAAGACGGCATGCGGAAGGATGGTGGCGTGGTCGCCGATGGTGACGTTGTCGCCGATGACGGCGTAGGCACCGATATGGGCGTCGGTGCCGATGTGAGCGGTGGACGCGATGACTGCAGTTGGATGGATTCCGGGTGGGTAGGCAGGGGCGCGGTAGAAGAGCTCGATAGCAAAGGCGAAGGCCAGATAGGGGTTTTCGACGCGGAGGGTTGCGGCTGGGATCTCCGGAAATTTTGGTTCGACCAGGATAGCTGTTGCTTTGGTGGTACGGGCGAGGGCAGCGTATTTGGGGTTGGAGACGAAGGTCAGATCGCCGGGACCGGCGTTTTCTATGCCGGCGACGCGTGTGATCTCAGCGGTGGGGTCGCCTCCATGGAGGGTGGCATCGAGGTACTCGGCCATCTTGGCTAGCGTGATGGACTGCATGACCGGATTATAGAGACTGGGAGTAAGGAATAGGGTTTAGGGAGGGCAAAGCTGGCTGGGCGCGAGGAATGGCTTCGCTGAGGAGTGGGTTTCTCAACTCAGCAATCGCAAATGGCCGATGCGATTGTTGGTTTCGTTTTCTTCTCCTGTTCAATCAGTTGGGGCGAGTGTTTGGCGGTGGGGCCAGGTTTTCAAACAGGTCTTCCTGGAGGGAGGGAACTGGGGCTGCAGGGATGGGTCTGCGGCGTGAGGGGGTGGTGATGACTGCGATCAGTTGCAACTCCGTGAGTGAGGTGCGGGGAATGTAGATGCGCTGGGTGTTGGAACGGGTGTCAGGGGGGATAATGTGGAGGCCAGTGTCGTGGATCAGGTCGTCGGCGAGGGTGATGTCGATTGGGGCGAGGCCTTCCAGTTGATCGGCGGAGCGAAAGGTGAGGCGGAGCCAGAGTCCTTCGGCGCGAGGACGGGCGAGGAAGGTGCGGCGGGTGAGGCGCTCGGGGTTGGTGCTGTCGCTGAGATTGAAGTCGCGGACGTAGCAGATGTGCTTAATGTCGTTGAGGAGGAGGGTAAGAACCCGACCTTCAAGGTCCAGGAGTTGCAGGCTGCGGTCACGCACAAATCCGGTCAGAGGAAGGTAGCCGGGGAGGACTTCTCCCGTGAAGCGCCGGACGATGACTTTTTTGTGGGCCGAAGGCATGGTTGGAGGAGGATTCGGGGCATTGTCGCATGCGCTGAGTGCAAGGAGGGAAAAACCTGCAATCTACGTAGCCAAATCGGTAATGCTGTGTTAAACTAACGTTTTGTGCCTACGTGTCATTATCTTGATAAACGCATGATTTTTCTGGACTTAAGTAGTGAGTCCAGGAGCATCAAGTGTACCGGTTCGACCGGCCTGGAGTAAACCTACCCGTTATGGCAGATTACATTTATTTGCTGGAAAATCGTCTTTCTGCGGCACAGCAGTCGGCATTGTCTGCAGTGCGCCAAATGGCGCGCGCTAAAGGACTTACCGTATTTCTGGTAGGTGGCGCGGTGCGCGATATGACCAGCGGTTCGCCGGTGCGGGATCTGGATGTGGCAGTTCAGGGAAATGCTCTTAAGTTGAAGAAGGATATCGAGAAAGCCGGGGGAACGATCGCCGGAGAGAACGAGACCTTTCAATCGGTTTATGTGCGATTTCCAGGCGGGGTTCGGATGGAGATCGGGAGCACGCTGTCGGTTGCCTATCCGAAGCCGGGTAAACCGGTGGTCAAAGCTGCCACGATTCTGGACGACCTGAGGCGGCGAGACTTTACCGCGAACGCAATGGCTCTGTCGTTGAACGATGGGTCGTATGGGTTGCTTATGGACCCGTTGAACGGAGTGGCAGACATTGAGAATCGCGAGTTGCGCCTGGTGAGCAACTACGGATTCATCGAAGACCCGGTCCGGATGATTCGCGCAGCGAGGATGATGGCGCGGCTGAGCTGGCAGATGGATCCGAAGACTCTGGAGCGCTACGAGACGGGCAAGAAGGAAGGTTATATCTCGGTGATGGATGCTTTCCATCGCGGGTATGAGACCGAAGAGATCTTCCATGAAGAAGACCCGCTGCGAGTGCTGAGAAAGCTTGAAGCGGAAGGGTGGATGAAGACCCTGTTTCCGGCACTGAGCCCCGCGAAGGCGAATGTGACGGAGTTGGAACGGCTCCGGGAGAGCCAGATGCAACTGGTGATGCAGGGAATCCATCCGGAGACTGCTACTGCTAATTTTCCTTACCTGACTGCCAAGATGGCGCCGAAGGATGTTGCTGCCTTAAAGAAGAGTTTTCCGCGGCAGGGGTTTGTTGCGGAGATTGCAGCGCTCGAGGGCGAGGCGAAAGCGTTCGCGGCCGAGTTTTCGGGCAAGGGCGCGGCGACGCCTTCTCAGGCATGGAAGCTGCTGCACTCGGCTAAGCCCGAGTCGATACTTTGGGTCGCGCATACGTCCAAGAACAATGCGATTCAGGCAAAGTTCAAGGGATTTTATACGGAGTGGGCGCAGGCCAAGCAGAGGATTCCGTATGTGCTGATGCAGGAGATGCGGATTACACCCGATTTGCCGATTTATAACGAGCTTCTGGACAAGCTGTTTTTTGAACTGATGGATAACAAGCTGGGAACTCCGGAGGAGATGAAGGCTTATCTTGAGCCGTTCTCTCCACCGGCTCCTCCTCCGCCTGTACACCTGCGTCGCGCTCGGCTGACGAAGAAAGAAGCGAAGCCAGCGAAGAGCAGGAAGAAAGCGACTGCAGCTACCGAGGGTGAGACGGTTGATGTGGCGGCTTCGGGTGAGGCGAAGGCCGAGGCTCCGGCGAAGACTGCTGCGGCGAAGGGCGCACCGGCGAAAGCTGCTGCACCTGCGAAGGCTGCGCCTCCGACGAAAGTTGAGGCTAAGGCAGCGGCTCTGGCGAAGGGTAAGGTTGTACTCAAGGCTTCGAAGATGGCGATTCCGGAGAAAAAGGCTGTACCCGCGAAGAAAGCTGCTGCGAAGAAGGCTCCTCTGAAGGTTGCTGCAAAGAAGGCGGCACCAGCGAAGAAGGCTGCTGCCAAGAAGAGTCCGGTGAAGAAAGCTGCGGTGAAGGTTGTTGCAAAGAAGACTGCTCCTGCGAAGAAGCCGGTGAAGAAGACTGCTCCTGCGAAGAAGGCGGCGAAACCGGTGAAGAAACGCTAGTTTTTTAGTACTCGATCTGCGGGTGAGATCAACTTCATTTTGGGCCTGTGCACGTTTGTAGTCAGGGCAGTTTAAATGCCACTCTTCGCAGGGGCGCGAAGAATGGGTACTTGATCGCGGTGGGTACCTCATCGGTTGCCCGGCGGTTCTTTCGGGTGGAATCCAGATTGATACGGTAAGGCCGTTAAGGGTAGCTTGCATCATGGGTTGCTATACTTGGTGGGTCACACTCATACGACAAATTTTGATGGATTGACGGGAACGAAGCGGCAGACGAGTGCGTATATCTGCTGAACCAAAGCATTTCTGTGCGACAGGAGTGTATCGGCCAGAAGCATTCTTTAAGAGTCGTCCGAGAGGTGCTGCGCGTCTTAACGTGCATTGCCAATGATTGTGAAGTGATCCTGCACGAAGGTGCGGGACAAGACAGGACTATGAATTCCAGGGTCCGGCAGAGGGGTCAGGGCGTACCTGGGACCTCCCGGCAAAGCGCAGAACGGTTGGAGAAAGCATCGTGAGATTAAAAGATATGCAGGCGGCAGCGAGCGTTGCATTGTTGCTGATGAGTGGATGGACGCAGCCCGGACTGGCACAACAGCCAACCCCAGCACCGACGCAGGGAGCGCAACAGCCAAGCCCCACGCAGCCAGCGGCTCCGCAGCCGATCACGAACGACACGACAGGGCAGGCTGGGTTGCCACAGGCTCCTGCGCCGAAGCTGACTGAGCCGTTATATCTGCGCGATTCGGCGACGAACTATATGAAGGCGAAGAGCCACTTCTGGAATCCGTTTGCGCCGTATACGGCAACGAATTATCCGGAACCCCGGCTGAAAAATACTCCGCGACTGGATCAACTGCTGCAGGATGGAAAGATTTATCTGAGCCTCGCCGACGCGGTGACGCTTGCGCTTGAGAACAACTACGACATTGCGATTGCACGGATCAACCTGAACATCGCCGATACCGATATTCTGCGTGCGAAAGCGGGGTCGTTCCTGCGCGGCGTTTCAACCGGTCTGGTCGCCAATACACTTGGCGGAACAACGCAGACGATTCTGAGTGGTGGAGGACCTGGAGCGACGTCAGCAGGAACAGGAGGAGGCGGTGCTGGTCTTGGCGGTTTGGTCACGAGCACCAATGGTGGCGGTCCTACGCCGGAGGCACTGGATCCGGTTCTTACAGGTCAACTGTCGTATGAGGCGCAAAACGCTCCGCAGCTCAACACTCTCTTCAGCGGCGGGCTGCAGGTGCTGACGACTGATACGGCAACGTACAACTTCAATTACAACCAGGGCTTTCTGACTGGTACAGCGCTTACGGTGGGATTCAACAATACCCGCGTGGCGACCAACAACCCGTTCAGCAATTACAGCCCGTCTTACACGACGGGCTTCCGAGCGACAGCGACCCAACATCTGCTGCAGGGATTTGGCCCAGGGTTGAATGGACGGTTCATTCTGCAGGCGAAGAACAATCGGCGGATCACCGATTCAGCGTTTCGTCAGCAACTGCTCTACACGGTGAATCAAGTAGAAGCGATTTATTGGGCTCTGGTTAGCGCGTACGAAGACGAACAGGCGAAGGAACGTGCGTTGGCGCAGTCGACGCAGCTGACCGCAGACAATCGGAAGCAGTTGGAGATTGGAACGCTGGCTCCCTTGGATGTAGTGAATTCCGATAGTGCCGTGGCGACCGACCAGCAGGCGCTGGTGGCTTCCAAGACAAATCTGGAGTATCAGCAACTGATTATGAAGCAGGCGATCGCACGGAACCTCAACGATCCGCAGTTTGCGAATGCGCCGGTGATTCCGACGGATCGTATCAGTCTGGATCGGTTGCCGGAAGAGGACCAGTCAACTGAAGATCTGGTCAAGGAAGCCTATATCAATAATCCTCAGATTGAACAGGCGTCTCTTATTCTGAAAAACAACGAGATTACGATCAAAGCATTCAAGAATGGCTTGCTGCCAACGGTTGACGCGTATGCGTTCTACGGAGCAAATGCACTGGGTGGCCATCAGAATCCGGGAGCCAATAACTTCGAGACCGGGCAGCCTTATCCTCCGGGAACTTTTCCGACGGTGGATTACGGCACGGCGTTCAGCAATTTGTTTAACAGCAGCGCCCCGGATAAGGGTGTTGGTGTCAACATCAACGTTACGCTGCGGAACAGAACGGCGCAGGCGGACCAGGCGCGATCGCAGATGGAGTACCGACAGACGGAGATGCGAATTCAGCAGCTTTATACGCAGATTCGTATCCAGGTGACGAACCAGCAGTACGCGCTTACCAATGACCGAGCGCAAGTGCAGGCAGCACAGGCTGCTCGCGACTATGCTGCGCAGAGCCTGGACGCTGAACAGAAGAAGTACAAACTTGGAGCTTCAACGACTGCCAATGTATTGCAGCAGGGAAGGAACCTCGCGATTGCGGAGAACAATCTGATTTCGGCGACGGCTGCGTACGCGAAGGATCGGGCGCAGTTGCGGCAGTTGCTGGCGACGACTCTGGATGTTTATGGGATCACCATTGAGAGCGCGGCGAGCGGGGCGATTGACAAGACTCCGACGATTCCGGGATTGACCGCGCCGAAGGCTCCGGAGGCTCCGAAGCCGATCAGCGTGACACCGAATCCGCCGCAGTAGTAGATTTGCTGCGAGTCTCTGCATGAAAGCCGCCTCGATGAGGCGGCTTTTCTTTGGTGAAGGAGACAATAGCGCCTGCTAAGTAGCTTTGTTTTCCAATAGACTGGAGATCTATGAGTAACGACAAAAGTCTTGCGCAGCTGAACTCGCTTGCTAAGGCATCCTCTGCGTATCTGCGGTCTGCGATGCATCAGCCGGTCGATTGGCAGGAGTGGGGAGAAGAAGCCTTTACCAAGGCCAAGGCGGAAGACAAGCCGATTTTGCTGGATATTGGCGCGGTGTGGTGTCACTGGTGCCATGTGATGGACCGTGAATCGTATGAGAATGCCGAGACGGCGAGGATCATCAATGACTTGTTTGTTGCGGTGAAGGTGGATCGCGACGAGCGGCCGGATGTTGATACGCGGTATCAGGCTGCAGTGTCGGCGATCAGCGGACAGGGCGGGTGGCCGCTAACTGCGTTTTTGACTCCGGAAGGGAAGCCATACTTTGGCGGGACTTACTTTCCTCCGGCGGATCAGCATGGGCGGCCGGGATTTCCGCGAGTGCTGCTGACAATGGCGGAGGCTTTTCAGAAGAGGCGCGAAGAGGTGAACGATTCGGCCGGAAGTGTGATGGCCGCGATCGAACATAACGAGTCGTTTATGGGGAGAGCTGGGAATCCGGGGCCGGAGCTAGTGGCGAAGCTGGTGGATTCGGCGCTGAAGCAGTTCGATGCACGGTCGGGCGGGTTCGGGTCGCAGCCAAAGTTTCCCCATTCAGGAGCAATCGATTTGCTGCTGGATGTGGCTTCGCGGGTTTCAGTAGGTGGCGCGGAGGGAGTAGGCGAGAAGGCGAAGAATGCCGCGATGGTGACGTTGCAGAAGATGTCGCGAGGCGGGATCTACGATCATCTGGCGGGTGGGTTTCATCGCTACTCAGTCGATGACCGGTGGGTGGTTCCTCATTTCGAGAAAATGGCCTATGACAACAGCGAGTTGCTGAAGAACTATGTTCATGCGTTTCAGACGTTCGTTGAGCCCGAGGCTGCGCGGGTGGCGCGCGAGATTATTCGGTGGATGGATGAGTGGCTGAGCGATCGCGAGCGTGGCGGATTTTATGCGTCGCAGGATGCGGATTTTTCACTTGACGACGATGGCGATTACTTTACGTGGACTCTGGACGAGGCTGCAGAGGTTTTGACGCCGGAGGAGATGTCGGTGGCGAGTGCGTATTACGACATCGGCGAGATCGGCGACATGCATCACAACCCGGCGAAGAATGTTCTGCATGTGCGTGGGACGCTGGAGGGAGTGGCCAAGGCGAATAAGATTTCGCTCGAAGTAGCACGAGAGAGACTGGAGTCTGCCAAGACGAAGCTGTATGCGGCTCGGAAGAAGCGGCCTACGCCTTATGTCGACAAGACCGTTTATGTGGGATGGAACGGGATGTGTATTTCCGCGTATCTGGAGGCGGGGCGTGTGCTCGATATGCCGGAGGTGCGGGCGTTTGCGCTAAAGTCGCTCGATCGGCTGTTGGCGAACGCCTGGGATTCGACGGCGGGAATGGCGCATGTGGTTGCGTATGGTGAGACGGGTGGAAATGGCGGGCGTGTGGCTGGAGTTCTCGATGACTATGCGTTTGCCGGACACGCGGCTTTGGATGCGTGGGAGCTCACTGGGGAGATGAAGTACTACGGAGCGGCTGAGGCGATTATGGATAGCGCGCTGTCGCGGTTTTATGACCCAACCGGTGGTGGATTTTTCGATACCGAGGCTGCGGGTAAGGGTGAGGTGAGACTGGGTGCTCTGGTGACGCGGCGGAAGCCATTACAGGATTCGCCCACGCCTGCGGGCAATCCTGTAGCGGCGGCTTTGTTGCTGCGGCTGGAGGCCTTGAATGGCCGCGAGGATTATTCGGTGAAGTCTTTGGAGACGCTCGAGACTTTTGCCGGGGTGGTTGAACATTTCGGGTTATATGCAGCGAGTTATGGATTGGCTTTGCAGCGGATGGTTTTGCGGGCAGCACAGATTTGCGTGATTGGCGACGATGCAGCCGCGAGAAGATTGGAGGCTGTGGCTCTGGCGCGCTATGCGGTGAATAAGAGTGTGATTCGGCTGCGAAGGGATCAGTTAAAGGATCTGCCTCCGGCGTTGGCGGAGACGCTGCCGCACCTACCGGGACTGAAGGACGCCGGAAGTTTTGCGGTGGTTTGCAATGGGAAAGGCTGTTTGCCGCCTGTGTCGAATGTGGATGAGCTGATTGCGGCGATGAATCAGTCGTTGTGAAGTTTGAGTGAGGTCAGTGACTGGTTCGATGTTGGTTGCAATCAGTGGTGGGCCCGGAGCGGGGAAGACGACGCTGTTGCTTGAGCTGGAGCGGCGTGGGTTTCGGTGCTCGCCAGAGGTGGCACGGCAGATTATTCAGGAGCAGGTGCGGAGTGACGGCGATGCGTTGCCTTGGGCGGATCGCGTGAGGTATTGCAGGCTCATGCTGGAGCGGTCGGTGGCTGCTTTTCTTGAGCATACAGACTCGACGGAGATTGTTTTCTTTGATCGTGGGATTCCGGATGCTCTTTGTTATTCACGGCTGGCTGGACTGCGGCTGGAGGATGAGATTCTGACTGTTTGCCGACATTATCGTTACGATGCGAAGGTTTTTCTTGCTCCGCCATGGGGTGAAATTTATGTGACCGATCCGGAGCGGTGGCAGGATTTCGACGAGGCGGTGAGGACGTACGATTTGATGGTGACGACTTATCGGGATTGTGGGTATGAGGTGGTGGAGATTCCCCGGGTGTCGCCTGAGGAGCGTGCGGATTTTATTGTCCGCGAGTTAGCCAGATAGTTCTTTTATAAAAGAACGCGGTCGCCGTGGCTCGGGGGTTGGCTGGTGACGAGGATTCGGGTGGGGCTATTGCTTCGGTTGAAGGCTTGATGTTTTTGGCCAGGGGATATTTCGAGGCCTTCACCTGCTTGAAGAATAAATTCATGATCTTCGACTTCGAGGGTGAGCTCGCCTTCGAGGACGTAGAAGAACTGGCGTGCGTGGCGATGCGAGTGACGGACTTCGTTTGCGCTCGGTGGAATGAGTTCTTCGATGATGCTGAGTTCTGGTGTTTTGACGAGGTTCCAGCCGTCGCAGTTGGTTCCCCACTTGTAGTGTTCGGCGGATTTTGAGCTGATGATTTGAGTTGGCATAGCGACTGGATGTTTTATTTGTGCTGGAAACGAACGGCTACGGCAAGGAAGAGATTGAGGACGAAGAGCACGTGGATGCCGATATGAAAGAGATTGGGACGCGGGTTATCGCCGCGACGGGGAAGGATGTTCCGTGTTCCTTCGTACATCTTCCGATAGTCACTTTTCTGCTTCTCACTTGTTCCTTTCAAATAAGGGATGTACCACATGGTGACTGCTGACAGGAGGGCGATGGAGCAGTAGACAAGCCAATAGTTCGGGACGTAGTCAGGCTTCGGCTTATTCCAGAAATAGATGGCAAAGCCTGCGGCAAAACCAGGGAAGATGGAATTAATCAGGGTCGCGAGCCATACTTTGCGCCGGCCGATATGGGTCTGTATCTGAGACCCGTGAATCCACCCGGGTATATCAATCAGATCGTGCGTTGCGATGATTACAAACTGCAGCGTGATGAGGCAGGAAAAGAGGGTGATCATCCCAGACCTTCGCGGTGACATCGGTAACCGATATCGTATCGCGTCGGTTGGTGGAAGGAATGAGAAAAGAACCGCTAACTACCGATGAGAGGTTGCTGGGCCGGTGGGGCCGTGGGGTTGGGAGCCCGAAGAATGAGCATGTTTGTCGGATCGATACCTAGCGGGATGCCGTCTTTCTCGAAGGCGAGAATGATGCGGCGACGGAGTTCGCGCAGGACAGGATCGCGCTGGTTGGTTCGGACGCGGAGCTGGACGGGATAGGTGACTGCGCGGCCTTCGATCTTGTCGACGCCGAGGACGTTAGGGTCGGCGATGGCGATGTCTTTGTAGGCATCGTCGTTGCGCAGATCGCGGGCAACCTGGCCCAGGATAGCGATTACTTTGTCGGGGTTCGCGCTGGCATCGACGCTTACGTTAAGAGTGGCGACGGCATAGTCGCGGGAGAGGTTGGAGACAGTGGCGATTTGACCGTTGGGAATGATGTAGAGAGTGCCGTCGGCATCACGCAGAGTGGTTCGGCGAAGCGAGAGATCTTCGACCGTGCCTTTGAGGCCTGCGATGTTGACGATTTCGCCGACGTTGTACTGATCTTCAACGAGGATGAAGATGCCGTTGAGCACATCCTTGAAGAGGCTTTGTGCGCCGAGGCCGATGCCGATGCCGAGGATTCCGGCTGAGGCCAGAATTGGTTCATAAGGGATTCCGACAAGGCCCAGAACCTGGAGAAAGACGATGAATCCTAAGAGAGCGTAGGAGGTGGTGCGGACGATCGCTGCGGTAGTGCGGAGTTGGCCGGCGCGATGGAAGTTACCGTGCTGGCGGTCAGCCCGTCTGCGCAAGCGCCTGACGAAGTAGAGAACAAAGCGGTGGAACAGATACGCGATGAAAACAATGGCGAGAACTTTGGGAAGCCTGTCCCGAAGGATCAAGATGAAGTCGTTGTGCCAATCCCTTTCGACAAGGTGCAGAATGGTTTCAGGTCCATCTTGCGGGGCCATATCCAGAAGGTGCATGATTACAACGTCTCGCTTTCGGGGTCTATAGATCAGAATGCGCTAGACGTTGATAAGATGCAATTCCGGCCGAGCAGAGGAGTGGAGGCCCGTTTGCGCGGCAGATATGGGGGTTATCGATGAACCTAGTTCGCGTTGCGACGATTGGAGCGGTTTTGCTGACCACAAGCTCCGTGAAAGTGACCGGCGGACCGATGTCTCCGGGGGAACCGTTGCCGGGACAAGCGCTTGGGACCTCGCGCACAAATAAACCGGTGGACAAACAGCCGGATCAGGAACCTTCCGGACCAATGACCGAGCGGCAAAAGCAGTTTGCGGCCGATACAGACAAATTATTTGCACTTGCGACCGACCTTAAGGAACAGGTTGCTAAATCGACCAAGAATACTCTCTCAGTGGGTGTGATCAAGAAGGCTGATGAGATAGAGAAGCTAGCCCACACCATGAAAGAGCGGATGCGATGAGGGAGTCCGGCCGTCTGTACAGCTGGATTTGGGGATCAATATGAAAATGCTACGAGTTGTGATGGTTGTAATGATTCTGGCAACTACCTGTTGGGTGAAGGTAAGCGGAGGTCAGATGTTTCCGCTGCCGCAGCCACCTACAGGGCAAGGGCGCCAGGGGCAGGGTGTGCCGCGATCGAGAATGCCAGACGAGGAGAATCCGTTAGATCCAAATCGTGAAGAGAAGCAGGCCAAGCTGCGAAATGACGACCGGCAGAAACGGCTGGTTGCGGATACGGACAAGATACTGGCTCTCGTGACAGACCTGAAGGCGCAGGTAGACAAATCAAGCAAAGATGCTCCGTCAGCCGATTTGATCAAGAAGACCGATGAGATCGAAAAGCTGGCGCACAGCGTGAAGGAACGGATGAAAGGGTGAAAGGGAGTAGGGGACAGGGTGTAGAAGGCGGGCGGTGGCGGTTGTGCTTCTTTTTCGTCTTCTCCTATTCCTTGCTCTCTGTATCCAGGGCTGTCGCTGCGTTTATCTGGGGGACGGGTAGGCCTGGGGTGGGGGTTGCCGAGTTCCGCATGGTGGAGACGATTGTGTCAGCGCTCCAGTCGGGGTGGGCGCCGCGTAAGAGAGCGGCGACCCCTGCGGCAAGGGGGGCAGAGGCGCTGGTTCCCATTGCCTGAACATACGAGGTATGTCCCAGATTGAAACATCCGTAGCTGTGGTTGGCGTCGGAGGGCGGGCCGTCGACGGTGTTGGGTTTGCCCGAGCTGCAGGCTCCGCGAATCCAACCGCTAATACCGGTGTCGGTTCCGTCCGGATAGCTGCCGCCGGGTGCGGCCAGGGCATTGAGCGGGCCGCCGTAGTTGCTGTAGTAGGGGAGCGTGACAGGGCCGGGGGCGCAGGTGGCTCCGGGGGCGATGTTTTCTGCACAAGCCGGGTTGGTGGAGGCGATGATGGCGAGCACCCCGGTGGATTGCGCGGGTAATTCGACGTAGCGCGGGTTAGAGAGATCAAAGGCATCGTTTCCGGCTGACGCGACGAGGACGATGTTGGCCTGTTCGGCAGCGTAGGTGATGCGATTGAAGGAGGCGAGCAGGCCGGCACCGTCTCCAGTGGAGAGATCGGCGAGGGTTCCGATTGAGAGGTTAATGACGTCGGCGCGATTGATGATTGCATCTTCGATGCCCTGCACGACCCAGCTGAGGAGGCCGCTGGCCTGTCCGGATTCGCACTGGTCAGCCAGATTGGCGTCGCCGGTTATGATGGCAGGCATTCGCTGGAGGACTTTGATGTTGAGGATCGTAGCGGAGGGGGCTACGCCGATGACTTGTCCGGTTCCGGGACCCATGGCGCCGGCGGCGAGAGAGGATGTCCAGGTGCCGTGGCCGGTTTGATCCTGCGGAGTGCCGTCGTCGCAGGCGCTGGGGTAGGCGGTTTGGTCGACTTCGGAGAGGTTGAGGGCGAGGTTAGGGGCTAGGTCGGGATGGGACTGATCGACGCCGCTGTCGATGATTGCGATGCGAACCCCCTTGCCCATGGTGGTGTCCCATGGACCGTGTGCGGGGCCTCCAGGTACATTGTTGCCGTAACCGCCGACCTGCTGGACAGCCCAGTTTTGCGGAGTGGTGTAGAAGGCGTCGAAGAGCGGAGAGGCGGGGGATTGAGAGGGCGGAACATCAGGTGGCGCGGTGTTGATTTTGCCGTGAGTGGGAAGTTTGCCGATGGTGGTAGTGGTGGTGGGTGATTGCTGGGTTCCATCAATGTTGAGAGAGGCGGGGTTAATCGTTTTAACCCAGAGTCTGTCGGCATAGACGATCCGATCGTGGAGGACATAGTCGACGTTAGGCTGCGCGGCGAGACGGTGGAGGGTCGTCTCGTCGTCTTCTTCGCCGGCTGATTGGACCGCAGCGATGCCGAGATGCTCATTGCGCCGAGAGAGACGCGCACCTGCAGAGGCGACGCGCGCTGAGGCATCGGCTGGGATTGCGGCGTTTCGATAAACGACCAGATAGTGATGGAGAGCGATGCCAGAGGTGTCGATCTGCGCACCCCCGGTGCGCGCTAGTACAAGCAACAGAACAACGATGCGAGTGAAGAGAAAAGAGCAGAGCTGGCGCGGGGCAGGAGCTTGGAGCGTAGGCGTAGAGAGGACAAAGGAATTGTGAAGAGACACATCTGCACCTCAGTTGTTGCGCTGAGGTGTGAATCGGCTGAGGAGGGAATTTGCGTGAGGAAGTGGTGTAGTGTGCTATTACTTTGGTTTGGATATTTCACGAAGCGGACGAAACTTCCAGTGCGCGAATATCGGCATCGAAGCATGTGTCAGAGGATCTGCGGACGATGCCCATGGGAACACGTTGACCCCCCTTGATTTGACATGCTCTAATTGCCGCCTTTGTGAAACAAAAAGAAATTTTGTGTTGTAAGGAGAGCTTTGCATGCATGGAGTGAGTTTTCTGGCAGCCGTACAAGAGCAGGTTCCGGGCACGCCTGCCTATGCCGGTAATGACGGGGCGATATATTTGTGGGTTGCGCTGGGTGTGGGGATACTGGCGCTGGTGGCTGCACTGTTGCTGGCTCGTGCGGTGATCGCCTCGGATACGGGTACGGTGGAGATGCAGGCGATCTCAAACGCCATCCGCGAGGGAGCTGAGGCGTTTCTGCGACGGCAGTATAAGACGATTGGCGGAATTGCCGTTGTGTTGGCAGTGGTTGTGTTCTTCGGGTACAAGATGTCGCCGCGAACCGAGCCGTTTGCCTTGAAGACGGTGGTGAGTTTTCTTGTCGGAGCTGTGTGCTCTGCGCTCGCGGGGTATACGGGGATGTATTGCTCGATCCGTGCAAATATCCGTACGGCTTCTGCGGCTCGAACGAGCTTGAACAAGGCGCTGCAGATGGCTCTGCGGGGCGGTGCGGTGACTGGATTGGTCGTCGTTGCGCTGTCGCTGCTGGGTGTCGGGTCGCTGTTTCTTTTCTTTGGTGGACTGCAGCACCCAGAGGCTGTGCCATATCAGCTGGTTGGATTCGGGTTTGGCGCCTCTCTGGTGGCTCTGTTTGCACAGTTAGGCGGAGGAATTTATACCAAGGCCGCCGATGTGGGAGCGGATCTGGTGGGTAAAGTCGAGGCGGGAATTCCGGAGGATGATCCGCGGAACCCGGCTGTGATTGCAGATCTGGTGGGGGATAACGTCGGCGACTGCGCGGGGCGTGGCGCGGATATCTTTGAATCGACCGCTGCAGAGAATGTGGGCGCGATGATTCTGGGCGCGGCGCTTTATCCCGTGTTCGGCGTAAAGGGAATCTTGTTTCCGCTGATTGTGCTTGCGATTAATCTGCTCGCGAGCCTTGTCGGCGTGTTTGTGGTGCATACGACCGAAGATGAAGATCCGATGCATGCTTTGAATCGCGGGTTCTATGTGACGTCAGGGCTTGCGCTGCTGGGTTTTGCCGGTTCGGTCTATGTGATGTTGAACGGGCCCCAGGTGCAGTGGCTTTGGCTGCTGGGATGCGGAGTGATCGGATTGATTACTTCGTTTCTGTTTGTGTGGATTACGGAGTACTACACGGAGTCGGTGTATCGACCGGTGAAGTCGATTGCAGAGGCTTCGTTGACCGGGCCGGCGACGAACATTATCAGCGGACTGGCGGTTGGGATGGAGACTCCGGCTCTTCCGGTGATTGTAATTTCTGCGGCGCTGTTGCTGAGCTACTACTTCGGGGTGCAGGGACTGGCTGGTGTGGCGGGAATCAGCGACTACGCGAAGGGAATTTACGGAACTGCGATCGCCACGATGGGCATGCTGAGTTGCGCGGCTTACATTCTGGCGATGGATACGTTTGGGCCGATCACGGATAATGCCGGTGGAATTATCGAGATGTCGCATCAGCCCGATTCGATTCGTGTTCGCACGGATAAGCTGGATTCTGCGGGGAATACGACCAAGGCTCTGACGAAGGGCTATGCGGTCGGGTCGGCCTCCTTGGCAGCTTTCCTGTTGTTCTCGGCCTATCTTGAGGAGATCAAGGTAATCGTTTCGACGAAGGTTGCGAATGCGGGAGGGTTTATGCCTGCGGGCTGGAGCTTCACCAATGTGAATCTGGCACAGGTCCCGGTGTTTGTTGGAGCGCTGCTCGGAGCGATGCTGACCTACCTGTTCAGTTCGATGGCGATCAAGGCTGTCGGACGTACCGCCCAGATGGTGGTGCAGGATGTGCGGAATCAGTTCAAAGAAAATCCAGGAATTATGGCTGGAACTTCGAAACCGGACTACGGGAGATGCGTTCACATTGTGACCGGCGCGGCATTGAAGGAGATGGTGTTGCCCGGAGCGCTGGTGGTGGCTCTGCCGGTAGCGGTCGGATTGATCTTCCGGCACTTCAGCGCAAGCTACCAGGCGAATACGGCGATCTATGCCGTGGGAACGGTTCTTCCTGTGCCGGCGATTGCGGGTAAGGCGGTGAATCTGGCCGGCGCCGAAGCTGTGGCGGGGTTACTGATGGTGGGGACGATCTCAGGCGTGTTGCTGGCAATGCTGATGAACAACGGCGGCGGTGCCTGGGACAATGCGAAGAAGTTTATCGAGACAGGTCAGTACGGCGGGAAGAAGTCCGAGGCGCATAAGGCCGCGGTTGTGGGCGATACGGTCGGTGATCCGTTCAAGGATACGGCCGGGCCGAGCCTGCATGTGCTGATCAAGCTGCTGGCTACGATTACGCTGGTGCTGGCTCCGCTGTTCGTCTAGACAGAAGGAAAAAGTAAAAGGCGATCCGGCCGGGTGCTGGATCGCCTTTTATTTTGATAAGGTTGCGGTATGGCCGAGACAGTGAAAACGGGCTCGCGCAGATGGACCCCCTCGTCGGCCTGGCGACGTGACCGACGCGCGTATTGGCGGTCGGTTCCCATGCGCGAGCTCCGCTATCTGATGATCGCGGTGTTTATCTTGTTCGGGACGGGGGGATTTCTTGCGGATGTAACGGCAAAGGGACGGCTGCCCGTCGCGGTGGTCGTGTTGTGGGCGGCTCTAAGCGGTATCTTTGCGATTTTGTACGTCATTGGATTCGCGCGGCGTCCGGTTGTCATACCAGGAGTCATCGCCCTCCAACTCATTGTCATTCATTTTGCAGTTCGTGTTACGAACGCAATCATTCAGTCGCATCGATTTCCTGTTCCGTCGATGGAGTGGGGACTGTCGTTGTCGGTGAATGGAATTTGGGTGACGCTTGTCGGATCGTATCTCTTTTTTGTTGGGTTCATTCAGACGTCCGGGAGACGGGCGATGATTGCGCAGCGCGAATTGGAGTTGGCGCAGGGGATTCAGGCTACTCTTGTGCCGCGAATCTCGTATCGAGATCAGAGATTTGAGATTGGTGCGATGACTCTGCCGAGCGAGAAGGTCGGTGGAGATGTGGTGGACCTGGTGGTGCAGGACGGAGTGTTGTTCTGCTATGTGGCGGATGTCTCCGGACATGGGTTGCAGGCCGGAATTCTGATGGGAATGGTGAAGACGGCGGGCCGTACACTGCTGCTGGATGGGTGCGGGTTAGCAGAGATGCAGGACAAGATGAATCGTGTTCTGCCGTCAGTAAAGGAGCAGCACATGTACATGACATTTGCAGGGCTGCGTTTTGATGCGAGCGATGAGGCCGAATATGCTTCGGCGGGGCATCCACCCATGCTGCATTGGAGGGCAGCGACGAAAGACTTCGCAATGCTGGCCGTGGATCAACTTCCTATCGGGATGTTTGAAGGTGTGCAGTATCAGACGGCGCGGGTGCGGTATGAGGCGGGCGATATGTTTGTGATTACGACCGATGGGGTGCTCGAGGTCGAGAATAGTGTGGGGGAGGAGTTTTCGACCAACCGGCTGGCGGGGATCATAGAGCAGAGCGAGATGCAGCGGCCTGACCAGACCGTTGAGGCGATGGTGAAGGCGGTGCAGGCCTTCGGAAAGCAGAAGGACGATCAGACGATTCTGGTTTTGCGGGTGTTGTAAACCGGCCGGAACCTCAAATTGAACGGTGAGTCAGAAAAGTGCTTTTTGGAGGAGTCAAGTGGGGTGGCTTCCCGGTACAATCGAGTTCGGTAACTTAGGTTCGTTGCCGAGGGTAGGTGCATGGCAAGACAGGCCGGTACGGTTGTAGCGGAAAGCAGGAAGACGGCGATCAAGGCGCCAGATTATGCCGGGTTGAGCCGGGAACAGCTGGTGGAGTTTTACCGGCTGATGTATCTGTCGCGGCGGACGGATGACCGCGAGATTGTTTTGAAGCGCCAACAGAAGATCTTCTTCCAGGTTTCGTGCGCAGGGCATGAGGCCCTGCTGGTGGCTGCCGGCATGGCAATGAAGCCGGGGTATGACTGGTTCTTTCCGTACTACCGGGATCGCGCGATCTGCCTGGCTTTGGGGAATACGGTTGAGGAACAGTTGCTGCAGGCTGTGGGTGCGGCGGATGACACTGCGAGCGGCGGAAGGCAGATGCCTTCTCATTGGTCGAGCAAGAAGCTGAATATTGTCTCGTCGTCTTCGTCGACGGCGACGCAGTGTCTGCAGGCGGTGGGGTGCGCGGAGGCGGGAAGATATTTCACGCAGCATCCTGAGGCGGCGGAGAAACATGATGGGGACTATCGCGAGTTCAAGGACATTACCTTTCACAGCGATGAGGTGGTGTATGTGTCGATCGGCGAGGGGTCGACGAGCCAAGGAGAGTTCTGGGAGTCGTTGAACTCGGCTTCGAATGGGAAGCTGCCGGTAGTGTTTGTTGTCGAGGACAATGGGTATGCGATCTCGACGCCCGTGGAGGTGAATACTCCGGGAGGAAACATCTCAAAGCTGGTCGCGAATTTTCCAAACTTCCACTTTGCCGAGGTGGACGGAACTGATCCGGTCGCGAGCTACCAGGCGATGGTGGATGCAGTGGCTTATTGCCGTTCGGGGAAGGGGCCGGCGCTGGTGCATGGGCATGTCATTCGACCTTATTCTCACTCACTGAGCGATGACGAGAGGCTTTATAGGTCAGCAGAAGAGTTGGCGGAGGATGCGGCAAAGGATCCAATCTCGCGGATGCAGATGTGGCTGCTGCGCGAGGGGATTCTGGATGCTGATGGTATCAACCGACTTGAAAAGCAGGTGGATGAAGAAGTGCAGCGGGCGTCGGATCGTGCAGTAATGGCCACGCTGCCTACTGTGGCTTCGATTACGAAGTACGTGTACTCGGAGGACCTGAGTCCGATGGATGAGCGCTTTGATACGAAGCCCGCGACGACTGCCGATCCGACAGAGCGCACCATGGCGGATCTGATCAATTGCTGTCTGAAGGACGAGATGCGGCGGGATGAACGGATTGTGGTCTTTGGCGAAGATGTGGCGGATGCGAGCCGGGACAAGGCTCTGCGCGCGGGCAAAGTTAAGGGTAAGGGCGGTGTATTCAAACTGACTGCGGGACTACAGGCCGAGTTTGGCAACGACCGGTGCTTTAATTCTCCGCTGGCAGAAGCAAATATCGCAGGCCGCGCGATTGGAATGGCGGTGCGCGGGATGAAGCCTGTGGTCGAGATCCAGTTCTTCGACTACATATGGCCGGCGATGCACCAGATGCGCAATGAGCTGCCACTGATGCGGTGGAGATCGAACGGGGAGTTCAGCTGCCCACTGGTGATGCGAGTGCCGATTGGCGGATATCTCACGGGTGGGTCGATTTATCATTCTCAGTCGGGCGAGAGCATTTTTACGCATACGCCGGGTGTTCGGATTGTGATGCCCTCGAATGCATTGGATGCGCTGGGACTGCTGCGAACGGCGATTCGCTGCGACGATCCGGTGATTTTTCTTGAGCATAAGAGGCTTTATCGCGAGACGTTCGGGCGAGCGGCTTATCCGGGGCC
>Ga0206905_10117_pt1 | contig 22302 bp, 18 predicted proteins | sample Alteio_BWOrgHeat_43_FD_152940 | JGI IMG/M metagenome (GOLD analysis project Ga0206905, IMG submission 152940) | Enriched cells from forest soil in Barre Woods Harvard Forest LTER site, Petersham, Massachusetts, United States -... | ecosystem: Environmental > Terrestrial > Soil > Temperate forest >...
CGGTCGCGTAGCTCTTTCACCATTTCGGCAGTGATTTTACTCATTGGAACCTTCTTCTTCTGAGGATTCTTCTTGTTCTCTCTTGTCACCTTTTGCAACAGCGACATTTAATTCCCCTTTCTTCTCCATGATCGCATTGGTGATTGCTTGAAGGATGAGCTTGATACTTTTAAGAGCATCATCGTTACATGCAATGACATAATCGATAGGATCAGGATCGCAATTTGTATCGACAAGGCCCATAACTGGAATGCCAAGCTTCTTTGCTTCTGCAACGGCAATGTGCTCACGACTAGGATCAACAACGATCACTAAGCCTGGAGGCTTTCTCATAGAACGGATACCAGAGAGGTTACGATCGAGTTTAATTTGTTCTTTTCCAAGGACAGAAAGCTCTTTCTTAGTAAGCCCGTCTCCACCAACAGAAATTTTCTTCTCGATTTTTTCTAATGTTTTTACCGATTGACGAATCGTTTGCAAATTAGTCAACATACCACCGAGCCAGCGCTCGCTTACATAAAATTCGCTGCATTGTTCAGCACATTCGCGAACTACAATTTTGGCTTGTTTTTTTGTTCCGACAAAAAGGATCGACTTTCTTTTTGCGACAGTTTGCTTGACCACTTGAACAGCATTACGAATTTGCTGCATAGTTTTTGCTAAGTCAATGATATAAATACCATTGCGTTCTTCAAAAATGAAACGTTTCATTTTTGGATTCCAGCGGTGCTTTTGGTGTCCAAAATGCGCGCCACTTTCTAACAGATCTTTTACTGTTACTTGGATTTCTTCTTGCTCTTGTGTTGCCAAGCCTTGTCCCTTTGTTTTGACTACGGCATCTTCCCCTAAGGAAAGATTTCGGTCTTGGTTAATAATGTTAAAAAAACTAGCGCCTGATCAGAATCGAACTGACACAAGTAGCTTGGAAGGCTACGGTTCTACCATTGAACTACAGGCGCGGATGCAATATGGTATAGACGTTATAACAGAGCCCTTTCTTTTTTTCCAAGAAAAAATGATACTAGCATCATTATGGATTATACGATTCAGGATAAAGTTGGGCGCGTCCTTCAGATCATCTTGCTAGCTTTTATTTTAATTCTTATCAGGGTTTGGTACCTTTCTATCATTCAAAAAGAGGAATATTTCCAACAATCTAGAAAACCTCAAAGAAGAGTCATTGTAGAAAAGGTGGAAAGGGGAACGATTCGGGACCGGTTTAATATCCCTCTTGCAATCAATAAAATCCAATATAACGCAGCTGTATGTTATGCCCAAATAAGAGAAATTCCTAAAGCAGCAGCTCGAATCAAGTATGTAACTGAGCTTTCCATTGTCCTATCTAATGAATTGAATATGAGCGCGTTGGAAATTGAAGATACCATTTACGGAAAAGCCGCTCTATTCCCACACACCCCTTTTGTCATTAAAGAAGCTATTTCTGAAAAACAGTATTTTAAACTAAAAATGTTAGAAAATAGTTGGCCAGGCATTAAAATGCTTAAAGGCTCGAAAAGAGTCTATCCTCAAGGAAAAATCGCCTCGGATGTTATCGGATTTCTAGGGACAATTTCCCAAAATGAATATCAAAATATTGCATCTGAACTTAAAGAGCTAGAAAACTACATCAAAGATAGAGAAGCTGGAAACGCTCCTTATCTACCAAAAGGATTTGCAACTCCTCTCGAAGTAAGAGAAAGATTGCTGCATCTTCAAGAAAAATCTTATACCATTTGCGACTATGTAGGAAAAATGGGAATAGAAGGAGCTTTTGATGAAGATCTTAGAGGCAATAGTGGGAAAAAGATCTACGAGGTTGATACTAAAGGAAACATCTTAAAAGAGCTTCCAGGAGCAAAGCCTTCCACAGCGGGCAAAAGAATTATTCTTAGCATCTCCTCTGAATTGCAAGAATATGCGGAAGCTCTCTTAGCTCAAAATGAATCTTGTGAAAATCCCTGGATTAAAGGGGGAGCAATTGTAGCTCTTATCCCCCAGACAGGGGAAATTGTCACACTCGCATCCTATCCCCGTTTTGATCCGAATGATTTTATTCCAACTTTTGATCCAGTTTTGAAAAAAGAACAACTTTCTAGACGACTGAATTGGATTGAAAATGAAACGCACATCCAAGAGATCTGGGATGGGATACGCCCTCTTGAAAAAGAGCGCTTTTCTTTTACAAAAGGGGCTTTTTATAATCAAACCACTCCATTAACGTGGGATAAGTATCTCGAACTTGCTCTTACCCCAAAGAGTAAAATCTACCAAGAACTACAAAAAATACCCGACATCCGAGGGGCAATTCTTTTTCAAAAAGAGGAATGTAAAAAAGAAAATCTTCTTTTAATGGATCTTTGCCGAATGCTTGTAAAAGCTGAGGATTTTTCAGAAGAACTTTTGCACTATGTGGGAGAAATTTCTCTTTCTTTGTATAAAGAACATTGCCAAAACGGGGTGGGAATTCTTGGCTACATTCGTCCACTTGCACAAAAACACTTTAAAGAAACGATTTTTGCTCAATGGAGACAAGAGCATTTCAAAGACTATTTAAAAGAGAAACGGCAAGAAGAGAAAGCAAAAAAGCGGTACGCTAAACCTTACACAGAATATTTAGACGCGCGCGAAAGAACCATGTTTTCTGAATACTGGGCTCAAAACCGCCTTTCTTATTTAGAGGCAGCATTAAAAAACCAAAAACATTCCCCTCTAAAAGAATTTTGCGAAAACCTTCCTCCCAATATTGCAAAACAATATTTGAAAACAATCCGCTCTTTTCGAGAACTCGACCGCCCTTTGCTGGGAAAATACAAAATGCTTCGCTCTCAAAACGGAGTCCAACTAGAAAAACATCTTGCCTCTGCTTTTTACCCCCTTTCAGGCTTTAGCTATGGTAGATCTCAGGCATTTAGACAATCCTCTCCTCAAGGATCTGTGTTCAAACTTGTCACTTCTTACGAAGCTCTTCGAGAAAGAGCAGAAGCTGGTGCGGAAACCTTAAATCCTCTAACTCTCATCGATGAGATCAGAAGTGAAGGAATTTCTTCTAAAGAAGGGCAATACTTAGGCCGTTTTTTAAATGGAGAAGTGATTAAAAGAAAATATAAAGGGGGAATCCTTCCTAGAAGTCACCCTAACATTGGAGAGATAGATATCACAGGCGCATTGGAAAATTCAAGCAACCTCTATTTTGCCATTATTGCTTCTGACTATCTCCAAGATCCAACCTATCTTGCTACCGCGACGAGAATGCTAGGATATGGAGAGAAAACCGGGATCGAACTTCCTGGGGAAATTGCGGGAAATATCCCCAATGATTTATCTCATAACAAAACAGGCCTTTATTCATTTTCCATCGGGCAACACTCTCTTGTTGTAACTCCTCTCCAAACAGCCCTCATGCTTTCTACCATCGCAAATCATGGGAATATGATCAAACCAAGAGTCATTAAAATGATTGCAGGCGTAGATGAAAAAGATCCTATGGACAACCTTTTTTCTGAGCAGGATTATTCTTTAAAAGAGGATCTTACACTTGCAGGAATCCAATTCCCTCTTTTTACAGAAGCAAAAGAAAAAAAACCTCGTTCAGCAGTTTATTGTCCACCGATAGAAATCAAAAGATCTCTCTTTTTTCCTGAAGAGATCCGCGATATTCTTCTCACTGGCATGCAAAAAGTAATTACCGGCCCTAAGGGCACTGCACGTCCCACAATCCTTCGAAGCATTCCTGAATATCCCCAATCGATCCGCGACTATATCAACATGCAAAACGAGCTCGTTGCAAAAACAGGAACAGCTGAGATTCTATACAGATATTCGATTGATCCTGCTATTGCTCCAACAATGGAAAACCATGTCTGGTTTAGCGGGATCTCGTTTCATCCTCCAAAGACTGGGGAAAAATGGGGAGAACCTGAACTTGTCGTAGTTGTCTATTTCCGTTTCGGAAGAGCGGGTAAAGACGGAGCTCTACAAGCAGCGCAAATTGTCAAGAAATGGAGAGAACTCTGCGCAAAACACAAAGGAACCTCTTATTTTAAAGAGGAGAAATAGTTAATAGTTTTTACAAGACCTTCTTTCAATTGAATCTTAGGGGACCAACTAAGGATAGACTTAGCCAAGGAAATATCTGGTTTTCGCTGCTTGGGATCATCACTAGGAAGAGGATGAAAGATCAGCTCAGAGTTTGAGCCCGTGAGCTCTAAAACAAGCTGTGCAAGTTCTAAAATTTGAAATTCGTGAGGATTCCCAAGATTGACGGGGCCTGTAAACGAATCCTCTGTATTCATAAGAGCAATGAGCGCGTCTACCAGGTCTTCTACAAAACAAAACGAACGAGTTTGTTTCCCTTCCCCATAAATTGTAATAGGCTCATTTTTTAAAGCTTGAACGATAAAATTTGAAACAACACGTCCATCATTGGGATGCATTTTTGGGCCATAAGTATTAAAAATCCGTCCAATTTTAATTCTTACTCCATACTGTCTATGATAATCAAAAAACAATGTTTCGGCGCACCGTTTCCCCTCATCATAACAAGAACGGATTCCCACTGGATTGACGTTTCCCCAGTAGGTTTCCACTTGAGGATGAATGTGGGGATCGCCGTAGACTTCGCTTGTTGAGGCTTGTAAAACCTTGGCTTTTAATTTTTTTGCAAGTTCCAAAACGTTGATTGCGCCATGAACATTTGTTTCAATTGTTTTTACAGGATCAAACTGATAATGGATGGGAGATGCTGGACAAGCAAGATTATAGATCTCATCAACTTCTACTTGGATCGGCTTGCAAACATCATGCCTGATCAATTCGAAAAAAGGGTGGTCTAGAAAAGGCAAAATGTTTTGTTTATTGCCTGTAAAAAAATTATCCAGACAAAGGACCTCATGCCCTTCTCCAAGCAGCCTCTCACAAAGGTGTGAGCCTACAAATCCAGCTCCGCCCGTCACCAAGATTTTTTTCTTTCTCATAATTTTGGATACATTTTACAGAATCATTCGAAATAAACAAAGAGAAGCTTTTCCTGCGGCTTGCTCCAGGAAATATATTCTTGGAGTTCTTGGAAAGGTTCATCTGAAGTGCAAACGATCAATTTATCCGCATACTTCATGTACGTATGCGCTTCTGTAGAAAAAGGAACTGCAGTGCTATAGAGAAGAATCGTATCGTATTGTTTTTTGTATTCAGAAAGAAGAGTTAAAAAATTTTCTTTTGTGAGCATCTCGGTGCCATGACGCGCAACCCCTCCTGTAGGGATATAGTCGTAAGTATTTTTGCGTCTTATAAGGCAAGAATCCATTTTCCCCATCAAGTAATGCCACAAACCTGGAACATCTTCCAAAGGGACTACCCGATCAAAGGCACATTCGATAAGCAATATTTTTTGCCCTTTTAAACTAAGAAGCTCTGCTAAAGCATGAGAAAAATTAGGGTTTTTACCTCCGATAATGGAGGTACATGAATTTGTAAAAAGAGAAACTCTGCGCAATGTTTCCAAGTCATTTTCAGCTACCTTACTTAATGAAGTAGCGCAACCAAGAGATAGCTTGCCCCCAAATACCGCGGTGGATTTTTTGATTTTCTCATATGTCACGGGCAGCCCTGCGTATAAGCCTCTAAATAGATGAAACGTATAAAGAGAGCAAGCAGAAGCTAAAGCTCCTAATAGGGAAAAGAAAAAGAAATGAGACCTCTTTGCCTTTAAAGGAGGAAGAGCTTTATCTAAAGGTTTCGAAGAAATCTGGAAAAGGTGTTGATGGACATTTTTTGTTTCCACGAGATTTGCCACCCCTTGAATCATATTTAGAGAGAGCTCTTTTTTCAATTTGAGCTGATTTTCCAGTTTCCACCTCTCTGGAAGATCTCTCATCTTATAACTCATCTCTAAAAGCTTTTGCTCGGTAAGCTGTTTTTCAAGCTTTAAAAAATTGATCGCCGCATGTTGTAAAGAAGCTGTTTTATCTTCGAGCACTTTTGCTTGGACTTCAAGTAATGCAACTGTTTGTTCAAAATGCGCAGAAAGAGCTCTTTTTTGCACAGCAGCAGTTTCTTTAATTCTTTCCATTTCTTTGATACTTCTGTTTGCACTATCATTGAGTTGTAAAGAAAGATCTACAGCCTTATTCAGAATCAGCCTTGTAGAAGGATCCTGCAATAGATCACTAAGAGAGCTAAGTTCAAAATCAGGTTCTTCCATCTGTTTGCGGATAAAAAGAAATTGTTTTATTTGTCCATACACGTGGCTTAATTCTTGCTGAACATTTTGAAAAACGTCTTGAACCCCTTGCAGGCTTATGATCGGGATATTCTCAATAATCACTGTCTGGTTATTTTTGCTTAAAGGATCAAACAATCCTTTTGCCCCTTGCATCGTTTGCAATTTTTTTAACTCTAAATCGATCTCAAATAGACGACTTAAATACCGCTCTTTAGGTCCCGCTAAAATGGCCACTTCCTGTTCAAATCCAATAAAGCCACTCTCTCCTAATTTGCTTTTTAAATAGAGTTCATACTCATTGAGATGACCATCTAATGCCATTCCCAACTCTTTTTGTCTTTGCCCTAAATAATCGATCTGCGCAGCGACAATTTCTTCATTCTCTTTTTTTAAAAACTGGCGAAACCCCTGCATAAGTTCATTTAAAAATTGTGCAGATAAATAACGATCTCTATCAGAAAACTTTAGGGTTAAAAGATTTCCATCAGTTTTTGCGTGTTGAACTTCCAGCCTCTTCCTTAAATCTTGAGTGATCTTTGGCCATGGCTGCAAAGATAAAGGGTAGAGCTTTGCCAATTTCAAATTTTTTGGAGCTTTTTCTAAAACAAATTCCCCTTTAGAAAATACAACCTTCTCCTGAAGATGCGCTTTTGCAAGAAGTTGCTTCTTATGATTAAGAAGTTCAAAACTATCGGGAGTAGAAAAAATCAGATAAAGAGCTAAAGGCTTTTCTTTTTCATAGACGACCTCTTTAAATATAAAGGGGTCTTTGCGAGGAAGAGAGAGGCCTATTTCAGCTGCCAAATTTCCATAGATGCGCGTAAATATATTTTCCGACTTCATCTTTGCCTGAAGTCCCATCTTTTGAACAACCTGATGTAAGAGGACATCAGATTCCATGACGCTTAGAGTAAAATTTTCCTGAGAAGAACTTAAAACACTTTTCACCAAATTTTTCAGATCAAATTGCTGTTCTTCCTTATCCGCTGTAGATCTAAAGCTCGCTTTCGCTAAATAAACAGGTTCCTGAAAGAATAAAAAAACCAATGCGATACTAAATCCTGTGCATAATGCAACTTTCTTAAGAGATCTTTTTCGCATAAAAAAGATTTTTCTTAAGTCAGAAAAACTTACAGCAATTTCTTCTTCAGAGATCGACATTCACTCCTACTCCTTTAAGACCTTTTAATACAAGATCAAGCCCAATAAGCGTTGGGAGAACCTGGTTCACAAACCTGTTCCATTCCGCAATCGGCGTTGCCGCAACATACACAATATCACCCGGAATAAGAAGCAGACTATCAGATGGGAGACGCATCATATGACACCAATTAAGAGTGTAAATCTTTGGGCATAGAATATTTCCTCGAATGATCTGAATGTACGATTTATTCCCTGTAAAGGGGATCCCCTTAGCTTCTCCTATTGCTTGTCTTAAAGACATAAAACCGTTCGGGACATCGATCACCCTCTCTAATCCCACTTCTCCTAATACCATAAGTGTCGAAGCAGAAGGCTCTGCAATATAGACCTTGTCACCACCACGCATCACAATGTTTTGATTCATGTCCCCTTCTTTAACAAGCTTATAAAGGTCAACAGGAAGCAAGCAATTATCCCTTACTACATAGCTTTTAAAAAAATTGGCTCCAGGAGGAACTTTAGCAAGGGAGAGGATTTCAAAAAGACGTTTCTTTCCATCTACTGGAATGGTTGATGTTTCTACAAGTCCTAAAAGTTCTACTTTTCGCTCTCTTCGATCTTTGTAAGAGAGAAAAATATCTATATCTTTAATTTGAGTATGATATTTTTCTCTTATTTTTGCTCGAGCAGTCTCCACATCAAGATTTGCAACTTCTATAGGTTCAAGATCAGGAAGGGAGATTTTCCCATCACTCACCGTAAACCCAATCTTCTCATTGACCTGATCGATCGAAGTTACAAGATCAGACCTTGTCGGATGATAGAGGACTATATTTAAAACATCTCCCTCGTGAATGAGATCTTGATAATCATCTAAGAGTTCACAAGAAAGAGGATCATAACACTTCCCTTGCATCTCTAAAATAGAGAATTTACCCTCGCGAATCTTATAAGAATCCATGACAAATTCATCTGCTCCAAGAACATCCTTCCCGCAATAAGGAGGATTGGAACAGCTCGAGAGAAGAACGCTTAAGCATAGTAGAAGCAATTTAATCATAAAATCGATACTATAGTGAGATGAAGATTTTTATTACAGGTATAGCAGGTTTTATTGGTTTTCATCTCGCATTATTTTTAAAAGAGCGAGGAATTTTCGTTATGGGCTGCGATAATTTTAATTCCTACTACGATCCAGCCCTTAAAAGAAAACGGGTATCACTCCTTGAAGATATAGAAGTGATCGATGCAGATATCAATCAATTTCCGGAACATCTTTTAGATAAATATCAAATCACACACATCATCCATTTAGCTGCGCAAGCAGGTGTGCGTTATTCCATCACACATCCAGAAAAATATGTCGACTCTAACTTAACTGGATTCACCCACATTTTAGAAATATGCAGAAAGCATCCCCAAATTAAATTAATCTATGCTTCCTCTTCTTCTGTTTATGGTTTGAATAAAAAAATCCCCTTTTCAGAAACCGATCCTACCGATCATCCCGCAAGTTTTTACGGCGCAACAAAAAAATGTAACGAAATTTTGGCCCATTCCTATCATCATCTCTATGGAATTTCTTGCACAGGACTCCGTTTTTTTACTGTCTATGGCCCGTGGGGAAGACCCGACATGGCTTATTTTTCCTTTACAAAAGCGATCCTCGAAGGAAAATCGATTTCTGTTTACGGCAATGGGGAGTTAAAACGGGATTTTACCTATATCGATGATATTATTCGGGGAATTAACGGGGCAATTGAGCTTAGCCCTCCTTGGGAAATCATCAATCTAGGAAACAATAAGCCTCAGACAGTCAATGACTTAATTTCTATTATTGAGAGAGAAACTGGGAAAAAAGCAATCGTAGAATACCTTCCAAAACCCCCAGGCGATGTCGACACAACCTATGCCGATATCTCAAAAGCCCAAAACCTCCTCAATTTTTCCCCTTCAACTTCTCTAGAAGAAGGCATTTCCCAGTTCATCCAGTGGTATTCCAGAAATTATCTTGAGCTCCCCCCTCACCATTAATATTAGGTACGCTCAAATAAGATTAACGCAAAGACGCCAAGTCGCAAAAACGCAAAAAGAAATTAAATTATATATAAAATCTTTTTGCGTCTTTGCGATTTGGCGTCTTTGCGTTAAAAAAGCACACGTAACTTTTTGCCAACCACAATATGGATAACAGAATAATCTCAATGTCTTATTATAAATTAGTTGCGTAAAAAAATTCCTTTGCTTAAGGTGAGCTTAAAAACAGGAGTGTGTTAAATGAGGAAATTTCTTCTTTTATCGTTAGCATTTATGAGTGGAAGTTTTGCAGATGAGCAAATTCAAATGACACCATCTGATGCTTGCTGCGAAATGACAACATGTAGAGATTACATGGGAACAAAATTCGAAGTTGGAGTCAGCTATTACTATTTTCAGTCATCGGTATTAAGAGATATCTATGATAATGGCGCTGCAAATTACCGCGCATCTATTTCCCAAAACATTTGGAATAATTTAGACTTATGGGCTGGCGCTAGCTACCTTCATAAAAATGGAAAATCTCTGAATGCTCATGAGCGTACGAGCATCCAAATTGTTCCTGTAAGCCTTGGACTCAAGTACATTTTACCTTTAAACTTATCCTGCGTTGATCTCTATTTAAATGGCGCGTTTAAATATTTCTTTTTTAAAACGCACGATCATTCAGATTTCGTCAAAGAACATCGTCACAAAAGTGGTTTAGGTGGTGTTTTTGGAGCAGGAAGTTATTTCAATGTTTCTAAACACTTCTTCTTAGACTTGTTTGTTGATTATTCCTTTAAACACATGCACTTCTCGAATGCTCAGCCTAATATTACAGGGCATAGCCTACAAATTGGTGGATGGGACTTCGGCGGTGGCCTCGGTTATCAGTTTTAAAACCTTGGGAAGATAATCGATAATGTCTGATGCTACAACGCAGTGGGAGGTTTTTTCTTCCGCTGCGAATTCTCCCGCAATTCCATGAATATACACTCCAAGTGACGCAGCGACATACGGAGTCGCTCCCTGAGCTAAGAAAGCAGCGATTACGCCAGTTAAAACATCGCCCGATCCTGCAGTTGCCATCCCGGGATCTCCTCTCGGAATAATTAGAGGAACTTTTCCTGGGTGTAAAATAAATGTGGGAGCCCCTTTTAAAACTACTGTCACATTTCTTTTCTCTACAAATTCTTGAGCCGCTTCAAGGAAAATAAGATCGTTAGCATATTTTCCCGCTAAAAGTTTTTCCATTTCTCCATGGTGAGGAGTTAAAATCGCATGAGGAGGGAGTTTTCCTGGAAGAAAAAACAGAGCATCTGCATCAATCACGCAAGGAAGGGTCACATGTTCCAAAAGAGAAACGATGATCTCTTTCGCTTCTGGAGTCCTTCCTAAGCCTGGACCAATGAACAGAGCTTTTGCACGTTTTGTTTCTTCAAAAATTCTGTCTTTACTAACTTTTTCATGAATGATTTCTGGGTGATCGACTGTAATGTCGTCAAAATGAAAAAGACGAACAATTCCCGCTCCAGAACGGAGTGTTGCAAAAGAAGAAAGAAGCGCCGCGCCACTCATCGAAGAAGATCCTGCCACAGCTACAACGTAACCCCTTTGGTATTTATGCTGATCCCTTTTTATCTCAGGGATGTACTGCTTGATCTCTTTTTCATTAATAAGTTCTGCTACGGGGCACGCCTGATCAATTGCTTCTGACGGTAGTCCAAAATCGACACCGATAAGTTTTCCCACATGATTCCATCCATCTCCGATAAAAAATTCTATTTTTGGAAGACCCAGATAAATTGTCAATGTCGCATGAATTTCTAGAGCAGAAGGGATATCAATAGCAATAATAGGGATTTTAGATCTGTTAGCTCTTTTGATTGCATCCAAGAGAATTCCTTCAGCTTTGCCATGGAAACCTGTACCTACAAGCCCATCTAAGATTACTCCCGTTTCAACTTCGGGAAATTTATCAGTAATAATCACTCCGCCTGCATCCTTAAACCTTTGATGCTGGAGTTTGCAAAGAGAAGAACATTCCTCTAACGGATAAAAATAAAATGCTGTAACTAAAAATCCTTTTTTGATCAGCATGACGCCAGCAGCAAAAGCATCTCCCCCATTATTGCCTTTACCAACAAAAAGGGTCACAACTTTATCTAAATCACGGGCAGTCACAAAATCTTCTGTACGAGCAGCTATTCCCTTTCCCGCATTTTCCATAAAGGCCCTTTCATCATAGCCTTTTTCAATGCGTGCCATCTCGCTAGAAGACACTACCTTCATAAATGCTCTTCTTTAATAGCCCTTTGAAGGAGAGATCGTACAGCATCTTGAGGATTGAGATTTTCATAAATGATAGACACAACTGCTTGAGAAATAGGAACAGCAATACCCGCTTTTTTTCCAAGCTGCAGAGCTGAAACGCATGTATAAGCTCCCTCTACAACCATTCCAATTTTTTCTTTTGCCTCATCGGGTGTTAATCCTTCAGAAATCAGCCTTCCAAACATGTAATTACGAGAGAGTTTAGAAAGGCATGTTACGCAAAGATCTCCCATTCCTGCCAGACCATTTAACGTTTCAGGTTTGCAATCTTTAGTAACTGAAAGCTTTTTAATTTCATGTAACCCACGGGTCATAAGCGCAGCTTTTGTATTATCACCAAAGCCAAGGCCATCAGAAATTCCACAAGCAATTGCCATAATATTCTTCATGGCTCCACCAAAACAAACCCCGTTCATATCAGCATTGGGATAGACTCTAAAAAAGGGAGAATTAAAAATATCGCCTACCTTTGCCATAAGGGAAGGATCATAAGCAGAACACACAACAGAAGTGGGTAATTTCTGAATCACTTCTTCCGCATGGGATGGCCCAGAAAGAGCGCTGATCTGATTTTTTGTATGCTCTCCTAAAACTTGTTTTATAACTTCAGGTAGGAGAAGACCGCTATTTTGTTCAATCCCTTTTGAAGTGATTACGATAGGGCATTTTACACCGCCTGCTGAGAGCACTTGTTCAAACACAGGTCTTATTCCCATCGATGTTACAGACTCGATGATAAACTCGATCCCATCGAGCGCTTGTTTTAAATCGCTCGTAAAAGTCACCCGATCATCTGCTTTGAACTTAGGAAGTTTGGGATGCTCTCTTTTCTTTGAAAGGGTTTTTGCAAATTCTGGATTAGAGGTCCAAAGAACAACATCATGTCCATTGGACGCCAATAATGACGCCAGGCAAAATCCCCATGTACCCGAACCCAAATATCCAATTTTCATTGTGTAAACCTTTTTTACTTTATGGTATCACATTTAGCAAAATAGAAGAAAGGAGATCAGTCGAAACAAACGATGAATGATGTAGTAGTTTTTAGATTTTGTTCGAAACTATATTTTTGGTGTTTTAGCGATGAATAGACATGTCGGGTGACATGCGCTTACGCCATGTCCCCAGCGACCCCCCTTGAGCCTTGCCTCGCTGCGCCAAATCATGTGCTCGAAAGCGGGGTGGGCAAAGCCCTACACCCGCACGCTGCGCTTTTCTGTGCTACGATTTTGCTTTGCGATCCAAGGCCGCCGGCTGCTCGTGCGCTCCTCCCCTGCTTCGCGGGGCCCCTCCACGTCATCTCACAGAACTATCTTTTTCTCTCATGTAGAGTCTTAATAAGTTTTCAGGGAGCTCCCAAGAATGGCTCTGCAATGCGACGAGAGAGGGGCCCCGCAACCGAGACGAAGTCCGGCGGGGAACGAACGCTCATTGCAGCCAATGGCCCCAGATCGCAAAGCAAAATCGTAGCACAGGAGAGGCTCCAGCCGTGCGGGTGTAGGGCTTTGCCCACCCCGCCTCCGAGCACACGATTTGGCAAAGCGAGGTGGGGCTCAAGGGGGCAAGCGGGGGACTAGCCGCAGGACTTGTCCCCGACATGTGTATGGGTGGTCACAGTAAGTTTTGACTTAATATATATTCTACTCTCTATTCTTCTTTCATTCATTACTCATCGTTCATGAGAGCTTGTTCGACTTTTGCGATGTCTTCGGGAGATTTTAGAGGGCAGAACACCTCGTTGCGCGGATAGAGGAGAACACTAGTTTTTTCAGCGTAATCGAGAAGATCAAAAATATACTTTTCTTGTTTCTTGCTAGAATGCCACGGCAATTCAACGTTGGCAATTTTTTCGATGAACTCAAAACTGAAGGAGAAAAGGCTGATATTTGCTACTGTGCAGTCTATTTTTTGAGAGCTGCTAAGTTCTGAATATTCGATTACTTTGATTCGATGATTTATTTCAACAACAGCACCTACTTTCTCTTCAGGATCTAGTTTAGGTATGCATTTCAAAGTCACTTCATCATTTTTCCTTTTATGAAAGCCACATAGGTTTGGATCAAAGGGATCTGCAAGAGGATTGTCCACAAGGATAGTAGTGAGTTGTTCTACACCCTTCTCTTTCCATTTTTTCCAAAGTCCCGAATGATAAAATAAAGATAACGCCTCTCCATTTCCCGTAGGAGCTTTTTGAGTAATCACTTCTGGATAGAAATTGTGGTGATGTAAATACTCGACAGTTTTTTCATGATTTGGACCCGATGTCATCACCACAACAGGCAATCCTGGTTTTATTTTTTCAAAATGGATTTGAAAAAGACTCTTTTTAAGTGTAGGCAAAAGAAACGTTCCTTTAGGCCCATCAAACCCAAGTCGTGAACCTATCCCCCCAGCAAGAATTAAAGTTCCAACCTTACCCTCAGCAATGAGTTTTGTCCCAAGCGTAATATCTTCTTTATTCCCAGAATTTTCAAATTTCATTAAGGGCTTCATAGACCTCTTCTACTTTTATGGAATGAATATTTTTGTTTTTCCCAATTAAAGGAAGATGTTTCAGCTCCAGATTAGGAGAGGAAACATTTTGTTTTAAAACCCCCTGCTTAGGATCTGCCCATAGGGAAACAATTTTTATTGGAAAGGCTTCATCGATGTAATACATCATCGATAAAACTCCAGAATCAGGAACAACTAAATGGGAGCAATGATTTTTAATAATAGAAAGCATTTCAAAAAGGGTTGTCTTCCCTCGTAAATCGACGATATTATCAAAGGGATAAATAGGCGTTTGGCTAAACCCAAATAACAAAATAGGGCGATCTTTCATTTTTTCAAAAAGCTGATTCCAATGATCGCTGTTCCAGTTTTTTTCATAACCATAACTCGTTTCACTATGCACATGAACGCCTAGATATTTACCGTGAAGATGAAACTTTTCAGATAGAGAATCCCACTCTTGTTTCCAATAGAGTTTGGGAACAAGTTTTCCCAGTTGCCATCTAACCCACTGCGTAGGATCTGCATTTTCTAAAATGAGATCGTACCCTGCTTTAACCTCTTGAGAAAGAATAAAAGGGATTCCCCGCTTCCACGAAGGATCGACAATCACCTTCCCTTCATTTAACATTTCAAACCCTTGGGCAAGATCAGCTCTTGTTAAAAACGTGATTTCAGCATGAGGAATAGTTTCCCTAATTCTATAAACAAGCGCATAGATACCCAAAGGGATATCGCCAAGACCCCGATTCCAGGTAATCAAAACCTTTGTACCGCTACTTTGTTTTAAAAGGCGATCCAAGGGATTTGGCAAACAAAGCAGTTTGAATTTCTTGAAAAACTTCATCAGATTCAATCCTTTTCATACAGCGAAAATCAATGGGACAGGTTCTTTGATAACAGGGAGAACAATCTACATGTTTATGGATCACTTTTCCTGTTCGGTAAGGACCCGTGACAATTTCACTTGTCGATCCAAAAAGAGCCACTACAGGCGTTCCAAGCGCATCACCAATGTGCATAGGGCCACTATCATTTGTAAGTAAAACGTTGCAAATCGAAATCAGAGCGGCAAGCTCTCTTAAAGAAGTCATAGCAGCTAAATTGATCACTCTCGAGGGAAGATCTTGACAAATCTCTTTTACAAGAGACGCAGAAGCCTGATCACCAAAATAAACAACGAAAAGATCCTTATCTTCCAAAAGCCTTTCGGTGACTTCTCTAAACCGTCTTGGAAGCCAACATTTAGCAGAACCATAGGTTGCACCTGGATTAATTCCAATGACTTTACTTTGCTCAGATACTCCATGTTGCTTTAAAAGTTGGCGAGCCCTGAACACTTCTTCTTCAGAAAGAAATAAACGGGTAGTTGATTCAGAAAGAGGAATTCCAAGAGGCAATAAAAGCTGCTTATACGTTTTCACCAAATGCTGTTCATGCAAATTTACAGGTAAAGGAACCCCTGGCGAAAGCAATAAAGACCTTCCATTACAAGCATACCCCAAACGATGTTTCACCTTACCAAACCAAAACCACAGAGCGGAAGAAAACGAATGAGTAAGAAGAACGCCTAAATCATAATTTTCTTTTTTTAAGCGCTCAATGATTGCCTTCTTTTCAGCACGCGGACCAAACTTCTCTCCTTTACAAAAATAAAGAAGCTGATTGATTTCAGGATCTTCTCGAAGAAGATCGCATAACGGAGATCTGCACATTGCCGTAATTTTTGCATTGGGGTACGCATTTCTTAAATCGGTGAGAACAGGTGTTGCCATTACAAGATCCCCAATCCAATTGGGCATTCTTACGATGATATTTTTTGGATCTAAATTTCCCGTCATCCCTCTAAAATATAGATAAAACAAAAAAGGATAAACTAAAAAAAGAGTTTTTCGCTTATAAAAGTACCAATGACTATTATTTTAGGAATCGACCCAGGAACCCATATTACAGGATATGGGGTAATTCAAATAGAAGGGCAACAGCAAAAGCCTTTAGATTTTGGGTGTATTCGTCCACCCAAACACTATACCGCTGCGGAAAAATATCTTGCTATCTTTGAGGGGATCGATGCCCTTTTAGAAAAATTTTGTCCAGTTGCCGTGGCAATCGAAATGCAATTCTTTCATAAAAACGCCCAAAGCGCTCTCAAATTGGGAATGGCAAAAGCAGCCGTGCTCATAGCCGCAGCAAGGAAAAAAATCCCGATTTATGAATATGCCCCTCGAAAAGCAAAACAAGCAGTTGTTGGCAACGGAGCTGCAAGCAAAGAACAAGTTCAAAAAATGATTCAACTTCTTCTCAAACTTTCCTCTCCCCCAGAACCGCAAGATGCCGCTGACGCTCTTGCCTTAGCTCTTTGCCATGCAAACTCATTAAAATTTAAAGGAATCACACTAAGCCTATGATGATAGAATATATAAAAGGTATTTTAACTCAAGCAACTCCCAATAAAGCAACTATTGAAATCAATGGAATTGGGTACTCTTTTTTTATCCCCTTAAGCTGTTTTAGTAGACTTCCTCAAATAGGTTCAGACGTCCTGCTTTATGTATACACTGTGATCCGAGAAGACGCCCATCAATATTTTGGATTTCTCAACAAAGAAGAAAGAGATCTTTGCGAAACCCTTACTTCTATTTCAGGAATCGGCCCTAAGACTGCTGTAGGAATCATTGGGAATATAGAAGCTCAAACTTTATCCCGCGCCGTTTTAAGCGGAGATGTACTGACCCTTTCAAAAATACCAGGGATTGGCAAAAAAACAGCCGAAAGATTGATCGTTGAACTAAAAGACAAATTAAAAATTTCAGAACTACAAAGTACCCTCACGCCTTCCTATGCAGATGCCGTGAATGCACTTGTCCGTTTGGGCTATTCTGCGCAACAGTCTCAAAAAGCGATCCAATCGGTCCTTGACAGCTCAAAAAAAGAATTGGATTTACCGACGTTAATTACTTCCGCTTTAAGAACTATAAATATATAATTCTTCTCTATGGCGGAATTTATTCATGAATCTTATATACCTGGCGAAACAATTGCAGCAATTGCTACTCCTCCTGGAGAAGGCGGCGTTGCAATTATTCGGATTTCAGGGAATAACGCAGTAGGCATTGCGGAAAAAGTTTTTTCCGGTCCCGTTCGCTCTTACAAAACCCATACAGCCCATTTTGGAAAAATCACAGATGTTGATGAAGTGATCCTCCTTCCCATGCTTGCTCCCCGCTCCTACACAGGAGAAGACACGGTAGAGATTCATTGCCATGGAGGGAGCCTAATTACCAAAAAAGTTTTACAAACTGTGCTCGATGCAGGGGCAAGACCTGCGAAACCTGGCGAATTTACGTTTAGAGCTTTCATCAACGGCAAATTAGATTTAACACAAGCAGAGGCAGTCCAAGAACTGATCCACGCAAAGAACGATTTAGCTCTTCATGCTGCAGGAAACCAACTCTCAGGCGCTCTTTCTCTCAAAATCTCTTCTTTTCAAAAAGAACTTGTAGATATCGCAGCAAATTTAGAAGCATGGGTTGATTTCCCAGAAGAAGATCTCGAAATTGAAAGCATGGAAGATTTGATTTTCTCTCTTACCCAAATCAAAGATAAAATCACAAAACTTATCACAACCTTCGATGAAGGAAAAATTGTCCACGACGGGTTAAATCTCTGCCTTGCGGGCTCTCCCAATGTCGGTAAATCTTCTTTAATGAACGCACTTTTAGGTTTTGACCGGGCAATTGTCACAAACATCGCTGGAACCACGCGCGATCTTTTAGAAGAAGAGATCAGACTTGCCGGCCTTCATTTCCGTTTAATAGACACCGCAGGCATTCGAAAAACAGAAGAAGTGATCGAAAAAGAGGGGATCAAAAGAAGCAAACAAGCCATTAGCGATGCTGACCTCATTTTACTCGTGATGGATGCCACAAAACCGATCGATGAAGAACTTGTCTGCTCCATTCCAAAAGAAAAAACCATCCTCATCTGGAACAAGATCGATCTTCCCCATTCGATCACCTCAGAGCTTGATTTTGTTCAGGCATATGTTTCTGCAAAAACAGGAGAAGGACTTGAACTATTAAAAGAGCTGATTCAAAAAATCGTCTGGCAAAAAGGAGTCCCTTCGAAAGAAGAAATTGTCATTACAAATCTCCGCCATTTCCAAGCTTTAAAAAATGCCCTCACCTCTCTAGAAGCCTTGATCAAGGGTTTAAAACAACAAGTCTCTCCAGAATTTTTAAGCTCCGACATGCGAAACACCCTCCTCGAGCTTGGAAAGATCCTTGGAACAAATATCACAGAAGATATCCTTTCAGCAATATTCTCAAAATTCTGCATTGGCAAATGATAATCGGGCTCGCACGCGTTAAGCTAAGCTCAGGTTTTTATTTTTTGAGCTGTTATGCCAAAGCCATTTATGCTCTTTTTTAACGCAAAGAAAGAGGAGAAAGAAAAGAAAACGCAAAGGATAATTTTCGTTCGCTATTTTAAGACAGCAAGTGATCTAATAAATTCACAAGCTATTTTTCTCTTGCTATCTTAAAGTAGCGAACAAAAATTATCTTTTGATTGAAGGAAGATAAGAGAAAAATTACCTGCTAAGTAAGTTACAGCTTTGACTAAAAGTAGGTTTTATTTAAGCGATTAGCTCCTTTTGACTTTTCTTCAATTAAGGCAAAGCCCTGGAAATTCTCCAGAAAGCAACTAAATGAGTTGTATCTGAATGTTTTTTGCTTTCTGAAGAATTTCCAGGGCTTTGCCCTTTGCGGATTCTTTTCTTTCTCCTCTTTCTTTGCGTTAAAAAATAGCATAAAAAATTTGAGCATAATTAGAAATTGACGTATTGTTGCTATGTTAACAAAAATGGCCAAAACATCCTTGAACTCGAACTCAATATGCTAAGTCTTTTATTCCCATTAAACTTTTTTAATAAAAACCAATAGCAAATGACAAAGAAAGAACGTTCAAAAATTGTTCAAGAACTGTTAGAGAAATTCTTTCCTAACCCTGAAATCCCTTTGAAACACAAAGATCCTTACACCCTTCTTATTGCTGTGCTTCTTTCTGCACAATGCACAGATAAAAGAGTGAACCTGGTCACACCCTATCTCCCTTCCTCACCCAAAGAAATGGTGAAACTGACCATCCCTGAAATTGAAGCTATCATTAAAACTTGTGGGCTTTACAAAACAAAATCGAAAGCCATTTGGAATCTCTCAAAAATTCTCATTGAAAAATACAAAGGGAACGTTCCAAAAACTTTTGAAGAACTCGAAGCGCTTCCCGGTGTCGGCCACAAAACAGCTTCTGTTGTTCTCACACAAGCTTTTAACTTGCCTGCTTTTCCAGTCGATACTCACATCCATCGCTGCGCCAAACGCTGGGGGCTTTCTACCGCAAAAACAGTTACCCAAACAGAAGCCGACCTTAAAAAACTTTTTCCTAAAAACATCTGGCACAAGCTCCATCTCCAAATCATCTACTACGCCCGCACCTACTGTACAGCTAGAGCGCATGTTGTTGATAAATGCCCCATCTGCCACAAACTAGTTTAGAAACCCAAAGTTCAGGTTAAAAAGCGATGCATGTCGATGATGCGGTAAAAATAGCGTCGTTCTTCCAATGAAGGACTCACGCCACCGATATGGAATAAAACAGGCACAGCTGCATATCCTCTAGGGATTGCCAGACTTTTAATTTTCTTTTCCATCTCCTCGATAACTTCACAACCTACTTCACGATTATGAAACTTGAATTCACATAAAAATAAGTTATTCGTAGTAGTTTGGATAAGATAATCAACTTGGCAACCTTTGCGTGATTTAGTTGGTCTTTGTAAATAGGGATTATCCGCAACAATATCTTGGCTTGAAATCCCAATGGCCTTACAAAGAAGAGCGCGGTTTTGAAGGAGGAGACTTTCAACCTGAAAACCGTAACCTCCTTCACTTGGTTTCATTCCAGATGCAATATATTTCACGTGAAACCGTAAAAAACAATCGCTCAGTCGATAAAGCGCCTGCTTTGCTTGTTTTTTTGTTTTCAAAGACCACTGGGCATGCTTAGTGACGAAACCGGCTATAATAAGATCCTCTATTCCAGTACTTATTACACCGCTGTCTGCTAGGTCGGCAGCTTCTCGAATTTCTTTTAGAGTTTTCATACCATCAGCTAAAGCATGTATAATCTTTTGGTGCAAGGTGCCACGAGTATTAAATAAGTCATGGAAAATCTTTTTGAATTCATCGACAAATAATCCTCCTGTGGCAAAACACAGCCTCTCGATATTTTCCTCTGCCATTTGCTCCGAATGAATATGTCTTAAATACCAAGGCACACCTCCCATTACCGCTAAAAGTTTGTACATTTCCAACCCTGTCCCTTTAAATCCAATTTCTTTGATAAATTGTCCGCATTCAGGAAGCGATAAAGGCTGCAAATCAATTTTTAGAGAGATACGGCCAAATAAGGCTGTATTCTGTATAACGTTTTCTTCAATCCAGGTGGACACTGAACCGCATAAAATAAGGATCCAGGGGCGGTCTTGGGTTGCTATAGCATCCCACCAAATTTTTAACTTTCCTATAAAAGTTGGATCTTCTTCACCCATCCAAGAAATTTCATCAAATAAAATCAATGTGGGCTCAGATGTCAAATAGTGCTCTAAAGCATAAAATGCATCAGACCAATTATGAAACGTCATTAAAGGCAACTTGAAATGGCGTGATAGCTGGTAGGCAAAGGCATCGCGCTGATCTTGCGCTGTTACCTTCTTTTCAGGTGCAAGCCCTGAAAATGGGATAAAAACGCGCCCTTTGCCACATTCCGAAGCAAGGCGACTTTTTCCTATACGCCGCCGGCCTCGAATGACAACAAGAGAAGGAGATTTTAGTCCTGCCAAAGCCTCAAAAGAGGCCATTTCTTTTTCGCGTCCAATAAATTTCATCATCTTACGCAAATTATACACATTTTAGAATTTGCGGAAAAGACATAATTATTAAAGATGCGCAATATCACAAAATAACCTTTTCATTTATAAGAGGTTATATAATTTTAAAAAGGGGAATTATTGACAAATGTCCCATCTGCCACAAACTCAAGATTTTTCTTAAAAAAAATTTCGAAGATCTCCTTCGTCGATCTTCAGAAAACCAAAAAAAACAAGGGGACCAAATCCCTTCTTCCAATGCCCAAGTGATCAATACCCAAGTGCCGGGAACTTCCGCAGGGCCAAAACAACGAAGCGCCCGCTGCCAGAGACATAGAAGCAGTGGAGGATGTCGTCGACAGCCGGGGCGCGGGAGGCGGAGCCTCCAAGGACCATCAAGCGATCTCCAGCCTCAGTTGTTTCAGGGGAACGTGCCCAGTCATCTTTTAATAAAGATTTTCCGGAAGCGTTGAAGAGAATTTCTACAAACATTGCTTGACAAGCTGATGCAATTTGCCAATGACCGCGGCCATTACTCTTAATAAATTCTTCTTGATCACCTGGACCTGCAAAGTGCTTTCCTCTACTTTCTTCGACGACAACTACATGGTACCAACCTGACAAGCCCAAGGACTCTCTTCCTATACTAGCTTTTTCTGCTTCTGAAATGTGATTTAGGTAATATCCGAAATTGGATCTGGTTATGTTGCGGTTAACTTTCTGTAGCGTATCTAGACAGAGGGTTTCGCCATTTAGAGTTTCAGGGAAACATACTGCCCATTTTTGGCCTTGAAAAGGGCAAGGTTCGTTTGGGATCTGAGTTGGGAGTAAAGCTGGCATTGGACCAGGGTCTATACCTGCAAGTCTCATGGCTCTCTCTCCAAAATAGGGTTCCATGTACATCTGTCTGGGATTACGATGAAACGGGGCCATGGGAGGAATCTCTTCAGAGGGGGTTTTGCCTCGATATTCTTCAATTAAGTCTAAAATTCTATCATTGCTAATTCTTTCAGCGTAATTAGGAGGAATTGCTATGTCAGAAGCTTCTTCAGCAGTTGTTAAGGCTTGCCTCACACAACGAGGAGCGTACATGATATGTCTTTGTTTAGCCATTTGTGTGAATTCGTTTTGCGCTATTTGTCCGTACAGAATAACACTATTGCGA
>Ga0206905_10118_pt1 | contig 22158 bp, 23 predicted proteins | sample Alteio_BWOrgHeat_43_FD_152940 | JGI IMG/M metagenome (GOLD analysis project Ga0206905, IMG submission 152940) | Enriched cells from forest soil in Barre Woods Harvard Forest LTER site, Petersham, Massachusetts, United States -... | ecosystem: Environmental > Terrestrial > Soil > Temperate forest >...
GCTCCGGCGTGGATTGCGGCGAAGGCTCAACCTGCGGACGCTTTGCGGGGTGGTTTGCGATCGGTATCGACGGGGGCTTCGCGGTTACAGCGTGGTCTGGTTGTGCTGCAGGCGGGGTTGTCGTTTGTGTTGCTGGTGGGGGCGGGATTGTTCGCGCAGAGTCTGAACCGACTTGAGAACACGGACATGAAGCTGGATGCGCGGAATCGGTATATTGTGCACATCAATCCGCAGGCGGCGGGGTACTCGACTACGCAGGTGGAGGCGCTTTATCGGACGATGGAGGAGCGATTCCATGCGTTGCCGGGAGTGGTGAATGTTGGGATTTCGATGTATACGCCGATGGAAGACAACAACTGGGGCAATGGCATGCAGGTGCAGGGACAACCGAATCTGACGCTGGGCGCTTCTTTTGTAAAGGCGAATGCGGAGTACTTCGATTCGGTGGGGACGCGTGTGGTGATGGGACGCGGAATAGGAGTGCAGGATACGTCGACAGCGCCGCCGGCAACAGACTCTCCGTCAGCAGTTGCCGCACAATCCTTCCGCGTCCCGCCCCCAGTGCGGTACGCAGCGACATCTCCATCCGCCGTGCCATACCGCGCACCAGCAGCAGATTCGCAATATTCGCGCACGCAACCAGCAGCACCAGCCCCGACACCCACATCAGCAAATGCAGATGAGCACCATACTCCTCCTGCATCGACTGAATGCCCGCACCGCCCGGCACCAACACAACATGCACTCTCTCCAATGCTTTCTTGCCGGGGCCGTCTGAAAAATTCCTCGTCGTCGCAAACTCCTGCCGCGCCATCGCGCTCAGCTTGTCCTGAAGTGCCGCAACCGATACGCTCGGCTTGACGCGCCCAACAATGTAGAGCCAATTCACATTCGGATCTTCCACATACCGCACATTCGCCAAAATCATCATCGTCCCAACCGGCAGATAGAAGTCCGGCGGCGTGCTCATCAACCTGTCGCCATAGAACCCCTTCGGCGCAACCCCCACAATCGTCACGGCCTTCGTATTCACCCAGAACGTGCTGCCTACCACCGCCGGATCGCCCGCATAATCCCGTTTCCAAGCCGCGTAGCTCATCACCGCCGTCATCGACGCGCCTTTCACATCATCGTTGTCCGTCAGCAACCGTCCAGCGCTTGGCCGCAGTCCAAACGTGCGAAAGTAATTGCCGGAGACAAACTCTCCCATCACCGACCGCGCCTCTGTCTCGTTCGCGCCGCGCACAACGATAGGCCGATACCCAAAGCCCGCCTGCATTGCCGCCAGCTCTTCGAACTCAGGCGTACTCTTCTTCATCTTTTCGTACATCTCGGTCGAAAACAGCGAGTAATCCCCGCTATCACTCGTCCCCGAGCTCACACAGCAATCGTTGCCGTGGCCCACCCGCACCAGCATCTTTGGATCGCCCACCGGAAGACTCTTCAGCAACACCGTATGCACCAGCGTAAAGATCGCCGCGTTCGCCCCAATCCCCAGCGCCAGCGTCAGCAGCACCGTCACCGTAAATGCAGGCGTCTTCTTCAACTGCCGCAGTGCATATCGAACATCCTGAATCAGAGTCGTCATCTTCGTTCTCCTTTGGAGCCGGCCTCAGCACTGACGTAGTAAGGATTTCCGCTGAACAAAGAAGCACGTAACCATCCAAAACCCTGATTCTCTTACTCCCTATTTTCCAGAGACTTACAAAATGACGAATCTCCTAATACTGTTCATTCACGAGATCCGGCGTCCAAAGTTGGACACCCTTCTCACTCATCCGGCTCCGCAAGCACATCCCCCAAAAGATCAAACCGCTTCTCCCACAGCGACCGCCGATCACGAATCCACTGCTCCACCACCGACAGGCCTGCCGTCTCAATCCTGCAAGTACGCACCCTGCCCAACTTCTCCGTGCGCACCAACCCACTCTCCTCCAGCACCTGCAGATGCTGCACCACTGCAGCCAGAGTAATCAGCAGCGGCGCAGCCAAACTCGAAACCGACGCAGGCCCATTGTTGCTCAGCCGCTCCACAATCGCACGCCGTGTAGGATCGCCCAGCGCATGAAACACCCTGTCGACCCTTACCTTCCGGCTCACCTTCACCGCGCTCCTCACCGTCCCTCCAACTCAACTCCAAGTGAGTCCAGCAGGTGCTGCCATCCCTCTTCGCGCATCTGCGGCCCATCTGCTCCCTCAAAGAAAGCAGCCTGCTCCGTAAACAAAAGTTTCGTCCCTGTGTTCACCGCCAGAAACTCAAACGTAGCCAAAGACGCCGAGATTCGCCTCCCTCCAACCGCCATCGTGTAGGCAATGACAATCCTGCTTTGCCCCTCAATATCCTGATACGTCGTATCGTTCGTGCACGGCACATCCGGAAACGGCGTAGTCTCTGGCAGCCTTACCGTCATCTTTTCCTTGCCACCAACCCGAAAGTCCATCTCAAACGCATCCACCCGTTTACCTTCGGCTCCGGCAAACCAGCGGCGTTTCTTCGCCGGATCCGAGAAGGCAGCAAACACCCTCTGCGGCGGCGTTGGATAACTGCGTTCGATAACAAAAGTAGCGTGCGTAACAGATCGCTCACTCATAATCTCTTTCCCCTTGTAGATTCAAATTAGCCATCCCATTTCCTATCACGCGCCCGGCGGCGCATAGCTCAAAAACACCTTCCCGCTCCCAAACACCCGAGACTGCGTCAGCTTCAAATTCAGCTTCTCCGTAACCCCATCAAACATCGTCCTCCCCTTACCCAGAACAACCGGATCCACCACCACCTGATACTCATCGATCAACCCAGCCTTCGCCAGTTGCGAAACAATCGTTCCGCTTCCCAGAATCGCCATGCCATCGCCGGACTCTTTCTTCATCTTCCGCATCTCAGCCACCGGATCGCCCTTCACCAAAGTCGTATTACTCCACGAGGCCTCATCGAGCGTCTTCGAAAATACAACCTTCGGCGCCCGATTCATCCTCTCCGCCACAACAGCATCATGCGTGGTCGCCATCGACGTAGGCCAGTAGCTCGCCATCAACTCATAAGTCACCCGCCCAAACACGAGCGGCCCTTCGCCCTTGACGTTCTCGGCCACAAACGCATTCCACTCCGCATCGTTAACATCCATCTTCGCCCACTCCATGCTGCCATTCGCATCCACAAAGTACCCATCTAACGAAACATGATTGAAGACGACTAGTTTTCGCATCTCATTCTCCTCTTCTGTTCAGTTCGATATGGAGACTGTTCCCTCCGAATTCAGAGCCCAAACTTTAGCTAACACTTAACTATTCCAATCGGGCGAATTTTGTCAAGCGAACACTTAAGTATTCTCGCTAATCTCGCATCGGAGATCATGAAGCCACGGTCCGCCTACCAAGCTTTAATCTTCGGCCAGAGAGTATGTAAATCGGTCGTGAGGTCACGGCATAGATAGACGTCAAAGTGCTCTTCGCTGCGTGCGTAGGGATTGTCCACACGGCTCATAGCTTCAACTATTCTGAAATGCTCCCGGTCCCCCTTACCGTCGCTTCCAAGGACGATCACTGTTTTCCCGGTATAACTTCTCGGCCCCCAAAGCCAATAGGTTTCATGTTTTCCGATTGCTTCCGGAAGACCGTATTGAGCTCCGAAGAAGTCGATAGCAGCCGCTTCGCCGTAGTTGTTAGCAAAGATTGCGGTCTCCCTCTTTTGATCTTCGGGCAGGCTGTTGAAGACGAGTGCAGTCTTCTGAACCATCTCTTTCCAACCAAACTCATCAGCAAACTGCTGCGGAAGAATCTCTGGAGCTAAATTCTCCATGCGGATTGGCGTGAATCCGTGGAAGGTATTTTGATAGGCCAGGAACTCTCCTACCGGCAGGATGGGTAGTGCGAATGGAGCGAGGATCAGACCGGTTGCGAATACTGCAGTCGCGTATACAACTCGTATCCACCTCGCTCTCAACTCTGTTGTGCTCTCCAGAGCGACGGCACCCGCTGCGAAGAGTACGGGGTAGAGGGGAGCCACATAGTAGTTCTTCGCCTTCAAGAGCAACAGAAGCCCAAAGATTCCGAGGAAGGCCCAACCAAGAAAACGATACTTGCTCGCTCTTCTGGAAAAAAGAGGCATCCAACTCTCCGAGTACGGCGGCGCCACCCTCCTCTGGACCGACGAGATCCCCGCCACCACCGGCATGACAACCTGGTCTCTCTTCCCTGAAAACACTAACTACTTTGGCCCTGGCAACGAAAAAGGCCCTCAACAAGCCATGGTCAACTACCGCGTAGACGACCTCGACGGACTCCTCACCCAGCTATCCGCCGCAGGCGTCTCTATCGATCCCAAACGCGAAGACTACGACTACGGCCGCTTCGCCTGGATCACCGACCCCGAAGGCAACCGCATCGAACTCTGGCAACCCCTCGTCGAGTCAGATAAGTCCGAATAACGCTATCGCGTCTCTTTGAGCACAGCGTTCACTTCATCTATTTCGCGCTGAACCCGTCGCGGCTGTCGAAGGGCTAAGACCGTCACGAGTGCCCAAATCAACAAACCGGACGCTGCAATGAAGGGATTCGCACGGAAACCTCCCTTGTGGGCGAATACCATGCTGCTGATATAGAGGAGCAGAATAAGGTGAATCGACCTTCCAATACCCGATTGTAGGAAATCACGCTGACGCTCCAACTCCAACTTGCAATAGAGAGTCAGGTCTCCCACGGTATCGCTCAGGGCCTGCCGCTTACGCTGTTGAACCCGTGCAACAATCCCAATGTAAATCGAGATAATGACAAGCACACCACATGCTATCCGCTGCTGCAAGCTGGCGCTGTCCACAAGTCTGATCAAGTAACTGACGGCCATCACGAACATAACGTTGGAGCCTCCCTTATTAAGCGACTCCGAAAATCGCCGGCCCCTGGCAGCAACATCAGCGAGCGAAGTCATAGGAGCCCCTCGGCGATCCAGCAAAACTCTGGCGCTCCCCATCGCCCACCGCAACGCAGCCCAATCGCCCTCGATAAACTCAACCTCGTGAGCCAGCCCCTCCGCCCACTCCTTACAGCCGGGCGACGCATACCGCACCACCCCGCCCGATATCTTCATCGCCACTCTACGAACAAGAGTCATCAGCGTGTCTCTTTGAGTATCACGTCCACTTCATCGATTTGGCGCTGGAACTGCCGCGGCTGGCGAAGGAGAAAGAGCGCCACGAGCACGCAAATCAACATACAGAGCACAGTAAGGAAAGGATGTGCACGAGCCCCTCCCTTTTGTGCGAACGCCAGGCCAATGAAATAAAGGACTAAAACAAAGAAGAACGACCTTCCAATACCAGTCCGGAGAAAGTCACGCTTGCGCTCCAATTCCAACTTGCAATAGAGCGTCAAGTCGCCCACAGTATCACGTAGTGCTTGCCTCTTCCGTTGCTGCAACAATCCAACAATTCCCAAACATATCGAGGTAACAATAACCAGACCACATCCTATGCGTTCCTGCCAGCTGCGAGCGTATAGAAGTGTTAAAAAGTAAGGGAGGCCCAATAGACAGAATGTGCTATAGCTTCCCTTGCTAATCGACTCCGAAAATCGCTGCCCTCTGGCGGCGACGTCAGCAAGCGAAGTCATAGGAGCCCCTCGACGGTCAAACAGAACCCGCGCGCTTCCCATCGCCCAACGCAACGCAGCCCAATTGCCCTCGATAAACTCAACCTCGCGAGCCAATCCCTTCGCCCACTCCTTACAGCCGGGCGACGCATACCGCACCACCCCGCCCGATATCTTCATCGCCACTCTACGCACAAGAGTCATTAGCCCGTCACCCCACCAAACGCCGGCTCTCCCACAACTTGTACCGAGGCCGAGCTCACCTGCTCCCGTGCATACCTCAAGCCATCGCGCGTCAGCTTGTACATATGCCGCGGCGGTCGTCCCTCCTCAACCGTCTCCCAGCTCGTCTCCAACAGGCGATGCTCCGCCAAACGCATCAGAATCGGATACAGCGTCCCCGATTTCAGACCCGTGTTCCGGCTGATGTCATACCCGTATCTCCACGCCTTCTCGCACTGCAGAAATTCGGCGAGCACTCGCATAGTTTGCGGAGACCTTCGCATCTTCATGCCGCTAAATCTACATATATTGATTTGCCAGGTCGCAATTCCTCGTAACCCTGAAACCCGGCCAGCATGTAGGCAAACCTCAACCAAATCTGGGTGCCCCATGTCCGGACTGTCGGACATGGGTTCTCCTCTTCGGGAAACCGCCCAACGCCCAAAAATAAATCCCAAAAAGCTGCAAAATTTCCACCCCTCAAAAACCACACATCCGCAAACCATCTTCACCACACAATCCACCACAATCTGTCCACAAAAAAACCACGTCCAGCACACCAATTTCCCCAAAACCCCCGGCAAAAACGTACTTTCCCCGCGCAGAAAAAATCCGCGAAAATTTCGCCCCAAATATCCACCGCCCTACCCGTTTAGGATAGGCAAATACCCATGACCAACATCATCCCAGGCCGCCTCGAAGTCATCACCGGACCCATGTTCTCCGGCAAATCCGAGGAGCTCATCCGCCGCCTCAAACGCGCCCGCATCGCCCGCCAACGCGTAACCTGCTTCAAGCCCGACATCGACCTTCGCTACCACCGCACCTCCATCGCCAGCCACAGCGACCAGACCCACGAAGCCTGCACCGTAGCCAACGTCGAGCGTCTCCGCGAAGCCCTCTTCCCCATCCTCGAAACCACCGACGTCATAGGCATCGACGAGGTCCAGTTCCTCGACGAATCCGTCATTCCCCTAAGCGTAGAGCTCATCCACCTCGGCAAACGCGTCATCATGGCCGGCCTCGACACCACCTTCAACGCCGAGCCCTTCGGCCCCGTCCCAGCCCTCATGGCCATCGCCGACGAGGTCACCAAACTCTCCGCCGTCTGCATGATCTGCGGCCAGCCTGCCATCCACACCCAGCGCCTCGGCCAAAGCCAGGAGCTCGTCGTCGTAGGCGCCGCCGGACTCTACGAAGCCCGCTGCCGCACCCACTTCCAGCCCTTCCTCGACGAGCACCAATCCGAGCAGCTCGAACTTCCCGCCGTCGGTTAACGCTCTCAGCGAGTTGCCAGAAAAGCTAAAAATTTACGTCTAACGTCCATAAGCCCAACCGCATCTAAATCTTAGATAATGTGCCGAACGAATTACTTCGATTTCGTCGGCACAGAGACTAAAGTTCAACATTGGAGGTTCGGCCCCTTGAAGACACTTTTCGGTTCATTCCTGATCGCTTCTCTTATCTCCCTTCCTGTCGCTGCGCAACATCCCGGTGGCGGCCATCCTGGCGGTGGCGGCGCTCCTCATCCCGCCCCCAGAAACGGCCCTGAACCCTTCCACGGCGCTCCTCCGCCCGCAAACCGCAGCTTCGTCGACCATCCCGGCCATCCTAACGCCCCACACGTTGACGAAAACCACTGGGTAGGCCACGACACAGGCCCCAATGATCCCCACTACCACCTCGACCATCCATGGGAGCACGGCCATTTCACCGGCGGCTTCGGCCCATCCCACGTCTGGCGTCTGGGCGGCGGCGGTCCGTCCCGCTTCTGGTTTGGAGGCTTCTACTTCGGCGTAGCCCCTTACGACCTCGGCTATGTCAACGGCTGGTTCTGGGACTCTGACGAGATCGTCATCTACGATGATCCTGACCATCCCGGCTGGTATCTCGCCTACAACACCCGGCTCGGCACCTACGTCCACGTCCAATATCTCGGCTAATCCGCGCATCCTTCACACCGGAGATCAAGCGTCACTGCTTCCTCTCCGGTGTCCATTCTCATCTCTCATCGCGCTTCAGAATAATGAGAATCCAGTCCCGCCTCCTGTATGCTTTACCCTGCGTTCGATTTCAGCATCTGACTTTAGGTAGGAGAGCCGTCCCCATGCGCTTCACTGCAGCAGCCGCAACAGCCGCCCTCAGTCTCCTCGTCATTCCAGCCTTCGCCAAAGCGAAGAAGATCCCCCCAGTCGTCGTTCCCATCAAGACCAGCGCTGGCGAAGATGCCGGGACCGCCACCTTCACACAGGGCAAAAAAGACCTCGCCATCAAGGTCAGCCTCAAGAACCTGCCCGTAGGCGAGCACGCCGTCCACATCCACCAGAAGCCGCTCTGCGATGGCCCCGACTTCAAGACCGCCGGAGGTCACTTCAACCCCGACAACAAGCAGCACGGCACCCTGAATCCGATGGGACACCATAACGGTGACATGCCTCAGAACATCTCCATCGGCGAGGGCCACGTCGGACAGGCCACCTTCAAGGTCACCTACCTCTCGCTCGACCCATCCTCGCCCAACTCCATTCTGGCCAACGGCGGAACCTCCATCATGGTCCACGAGAAGCCCGACGACATGAAAACCGACCCCACAGGCAATGCAGGCAACCGTATCGCCTGCGGCGTCATCATGGAGCCAGCACCAGCGCAATAACGATTGAACCAGCGGGAACGCCCATGCGTATAGGGATTCATGGGCGTTTTACACATGGCGATCCCGGCAGCGGGCATAAGATCCAGCCGAAAACCGGCCTCGCATCCCCTTACCCGTTCCGGTACTCATGAGCAGGTAAGACAACAAAGCACGCCGCCGCCGACCCTCTCGCACGGTACACTGCTCCCACAGCAAAATACGCCCGAGGCAAAGTTGGAGCGCACCCCAGAACAGGAAGCAGCACAGGAAGCCGTCGCCAAGCTGGTACGCCAGTGCATGGCCGGTGACGCACAGGCCTGGCAGCAACTCGTCGTCTCCCAACACCGGCGCATCTATGCTATTTGCTACCGTTTCACCGGCTCCGCCTCCGACGCTGAAGACCTCACCCAGGACGTCTTCCTCAAGCTCTACAAAAATCTAGCCAGCTTCGACACCCAGAAGGGCAGTTTCCAGACCTGGATCACCACCCTGGCCCGGAATCTCCTCGTCGATCACTTCCGTCGCACCCGCCTCGACCGGGCCAGCGACTCCCTCGACGCTACCTTCGACAACGAAGAAGACGGCCCCACCATGGCCGAGCGGCTGGCTGACCCCCGACCCTCCCAGGAGCATCACGTAGCCGGCCTCGAGCTCAAAGCACGCGTCCAGGCAGCTCTCAAACAGCTCTCGCCTGAGCTTCGCGAAGCTGTTATCCTGCGTGACCTCGAAGACATGGACTATAAAGAGATCGCCCAAGTGCTCCGAATACCGGAAGGCACGGTTAAAAGCCGCATCAGTCGCGGTCGCGGGGAACTTGCAAAGCTTTTGCAACGTATAGAAGGGCAGGTGGTTTAAAGTGGCGGACATCAACCAATTCGGCAGCGCAAAGCCTCCCTTAGGGGCAGACGCGGAACATTGTGCCCGGTGTGAGGCGATGCTCGCCGACGCGCTCGACGGCACACTCTCTGCCGCCGAGCAGGCAGCCTTTGACCTCCACATGATCGGCTGCGAAAGCTGCAGCACCATGCTCGCCGACGCTCAGCGCGGAGCCGCCTGGATGGAGATGCTGAAGTCTCCTCAGCCGGAACCATCCCCCGCGCTCCTCGAACGCATCCTCGCCCAGACCAGCGGCCTTGCCGCCGCTGAGGCTAAATCGCATATCGTCCTCGGCCCCACCGACTATATCCGGCAGCCGCAGCCAAACACCATCTTGGGTCGCCCCACGCTGACCCCCATCGCCTATCCTGCTGCATTCGGACAAGCCAAGGTTCTTCCCTTCCGCGCTCGCGTAGCCTCTGCGTTCAACCTTCGCTCCATCGGCCAGACGCTCCTGCAACCACGCCTCGCCATGACAGCCGCAATGGCATTCTTTTCCATCGCCTTGACCCTCAACCTGACCGGCGTTCGCATCAGCGACTTCCGCATCAGCGACCTCAAGCCCTCCAACATCATGCGGAGCGCTTATCAGGCAAAGGCCCGCGTCGTCCGCTACTCCGATAATCTCCGTGTCGTCTACGAGCTTGAATCGCGCGTTCGCGATCTCCAGCGTTCCACCGACAACGACAACTCAACACCAGCCCCTCAAGGTTCTTCGGCCCCCTCAGACCAGAATCAAAGGCCCTCTGGCGCGCAACAGCCCAACGACCAGAAGCCTGGAGGACAAAACCCTGATCAAAAGCAAAGCCACCCTCGCCCTAAATCTGGCACGAGTCAGCGCATAGTGCCCGGAGGCAGTTTACGCTCCGTAGGTTCCACCGCGGGTCGCGAGTCCCACACGGCTCCCATTGAGGCCTTTGTAATCTTTTTACCCAGCACCATGAAGGACATACAGGAAGGGAGACTCGGATGAACTGCGCCAACCATCCTGATCGCGAGCGTATCGCATTCTGCCAGAACTGCGGCAAACCTCTTTGCCAGGAGTGCACCCGGACCGTCGGCACAGCCGTCTTCTGCGAGCCTTGCCTCGCAGCAAAACTGGCCGGAGCCGGTACTCCGCCGCCCGACCCATCCGCGCCCGGGAGCTACTCCTACCCTAACGCCGCGTATACCTCGACCATCCCTCCCCTTGGTCACGGCGAACCGAACCCGGCCCTTGCCGCTCTTCTCGGCATCATCCCCGGCGTCGGCGCCATGTACAACGGACAGTACGCCAAGGGAATCGTCCATCTCATCGTCTTCGCCATTCTCATCACGCTGGCCGACGAGCACGGCATCTTCGGACTCTTCATCGCCGGCTGGGTCATCTATCAGATCCTCGAAGCGCATCACACCGCAAAGGCACGCCGCGACGGAACACCGCTTCCCAACCCTTTCGGCCTGAACGATCTTGGCGAACGCCTCGGCTTCGGCAAAGCATGGGCAGCTCCAGGCACAACTCCCGGCGCAACTCCCAATCCAGCCGAAACGCCCTTCACACAGGGCCCAGTCGTGCCTCCCGCCGCCAGCGCATATACACCTCCTCCGAATGCCGGATATCCCCCGCCTCCACAGCCGCCTCCGGCCTGGGGCGACCCTTGGAGCAACTACACCTACACACCGCCGCCGGTCTCTTCCTACGTTCCTCCGATCCCACCAATTCCTCCGATGGATGCAAATCTGCCCTACGCAGGGAACCGTTTCCCCGCAGGAGCAGTCTGGCTCATCGGCCTTGGAGCCCTCTTCCTCATCGGCAACGCCGGTATCTTCCACGGCTTCCCCGTTCACAAGCTTCTTCCGTTCTTTCTCATCGGACTCGGCGTCTGGATCTTCGTCCACAAGATGACGCTTACAGGCAACAGCATGGCCGACGACGGCACGGCGATCTACCGCATGCGTCTCTTCAGCGCTCTCCGAGGCTCGGTATGGGTCGTTCTCGTTGGAGTCATGTTCCTGCTCTCTACTTTCGGCATCCTCTCGTGGGGCAGAAGCTGGCCGCTGTTCATCATCGTCGCCGGTCTTATGACCGTCTTCGAACGAACCGCCTACAGCAACGCAGCAGCATCCATGCCCATATACCCACCGACTCCTCCCGCTCCTCCCCAGGGCCCGGCGTCCACCTCTATCGTCCCCTCCAATCCGAACGACCAGGAAGGGCGCTGATCCAATGGCAAACCAAACCCCACCGTACCCACCTCCCGGCCCACCGTACGGCAACGACTGGAAGTACCAGCGCCGCCTGATGAAAGAGCAAGCTCGCATGCAGCGCGACATGCTCCGCGCCCAGCAGCAGGCCTACCGTCAGCAGCTTCGCGGCATGCGTCGAGGCTCCATCGTCGGCCCGCTCATGGTCATCGCCATCGGCATCGTCTTCCTGCTCGTACAGACCGGTCGCATCGCAGGCCACGATCTCTGGCTCTGGTACGGACGCTGGTGGCCCGCCCTGCTCGTCGGCGCCGGTCTCGTCATGTTGCTCGAGTGGGCTGTCGATCAGTACCTGCACTCCGGCGAAACACCCTTGCGCAGGCGCAGCATCGGTGGCGGAGTCTTTACCCTCCTTCTCCTCTTCGGCATCGCAGGCATCTTCGTCAGCGGCGTTCACGAGGGCCGTCTCTTCGGCAAAGCCATGAATATCGACCAGGACAATCTGGACGAGTTCATGGGCGACAAGCATGAGAGCGATCAGACCATCTCGCAGGACTTCCCCGCCGGAACCACCCTCTCGATCGACAATCCCCGCGGCGACATCTCCGTCTCCGGCACCAGCGACGACAACCAAATCCACGTCTCCATCCACAAACAGGTCTTCACCCGTTCCGACTCCGAAGCCGATAACAAGGCCCAGCAGCTCAATCCCAGTCTGACCAAAGATGGCACCATGCTGAATCTCAAAGTGGCCTCCATCGAGGGCGGCCGCGCCGATCTCATCATCACAGTGCCCAACGCTGCCGCCACCACCGTCTCGGCGAACCACGGCGACATCCACATCTCGGAGCTAAAAGCTTCGGCCAACCTCACCGCCAACCACGGCGACGTCACCATCAGCGGAATCACCGGCCCCGTCACCACCCACGTCAATAACGGCGATGCCTCTTTCTCCGCCCACAACATCACAGGTCCTATCTTCCTCGAAGGCCGCGGCCGCGATCTCACCGTCTCCGACATCTCCGGCCCCGTCAACCTGGACGGCGAATTCTTCGGCACCACCCACATCGAGCGCGTCAACTCTCCCACCCGCTTCCACACCAGCCGCACCGACTTCCGCCTCGCCCGTCTCGACGGCGAAGTCGAGATCAGCCCCAACGCCGACCTCTCCGCCGACCAAGCCGCCGGCCCACTCACCCTCACCACCCGCAATCGCAACATCACGCTCGACCGCATCTCCGGTGACATCTCAGTCACCAACCGCAACGGCTCCGTCGATCTCACCGCTGCACCACCACTGGGGAACGTCACCGTCGAAAACCGCAACGGCACCGTGAACCTCACCGTCCCCGAAGAGTCCCACTTCGCCGTTCAGGCCGAGACCACCAACGGCGACATCGAAAATGACTTCTCGCTCCCCACCCAGGAAAACGACAACCGCAAAACCTTCGGCGGCACGGTAGGCAAGGGCGGCTCACTCATCCGCATCACTACCAGCCAGGGCGACATCGCCCTCAAAAAAGCCTCCGTAGCTCCGTTGCCTCCTGCACCTCCGCCGCCCCCACCGCTCTCTATCCGCGGCTCTGACGGCTCAACCGTCATCATCGGCAAAAACGGTGTCAACATCACCTCCGGTACCGACGGCTCAAGCGTCATCGTTAACAAAAACGGCGCCCGCATATCCAGTTCCGAAGGAGCGCATACTTTTACCGATAACAACGGAACCGCTCTGACTACGACACCCGACGGCACGCAAGTTTATAGCCGTCAGGGAGACAAATACACCGCCACCCCAGACGGCACCAAAACCTACTCCGGCCGCGACGGAACCCGGATCACCGTCAGCCCCGACGGCACCAAGGTAGGCATCGGCCCCGGCGGCAAACCCTTATCCAACGCCGAGATCGACAGCCAACTCCGCAGAGTAGAAGCAGAGATCCGCAGACTCATCGATCAACATAAAAACAACCACTAACCAACCAACGTGATCCCGATCGAACCATTAGCCCTCGCTACTTCTTCATCGGGATCACAACCGAAGCCCGGGTCTGCACCGCATTCACCTCCGCAAAGTTCCGCTGATTGATCCCCACACTCAGCCTCCCACGCGAATCAATATAGAGCAGTCCCTTCCCCACCGGCACATCGCTGAACGTCTTCACAAACGGCAGCGCATACTTCTTTCCCGCAATCTCCACCGGCACCACATCCCCCACCACATATCCAAGCCGCGCAAACGTCTCCGCCGGCACATTCAGCACCAGATTCCCAAACGGCCCATCCGTCCCAATCGTCTCTCCCCGCAGACCCACCGCATCCACCGTCGCATAGTGAATATCCAGCCTCACCAGCTTCGCGACATCCACCACCGGCCCCACGGCAGTCCAATCATCCCCACGAGCCAGATGTGCCCCCGCAGGCGAAAAGATATCCCGTCCGTGAAATGTTGATGAGGTCTTAGCCCCAATCATCCACTCAGGATTCGTGATCTCCCTCGCCGCCACAATCCCATCCCGATCCTGCACCAGCGTCAGTAGCCCATTATCGGGAACAACAAAAAACTGCCCCTTCTTCGACTTCGCAATAATCGCCTTACGCGCACTCCCCACCCCCGGATCGACGACCACAACAAACACCGCATCATCCGGAAAATAAGGAGCCGACCCCGCCAGAAACCGCGCCCCTTCTGCAATATCGAACGGCGTCACCTGGTGCGTAATATCCAAAATCCGCACCCCCGGCGCCACACCATCCATCACGGCCTTGCATATCCCCACCGCATCATCACGAACATCGAAGTCCGTCATAAATCCAATCGTCCGCAAAGCCTTCGCATCACTCGAAGCACGTTGCTCCTGACTAAAAGCAACACGCTGCCCCACGAACGCCCCAGCCACCAAAGCTCCCAACAAAAATCCACGAACCCAATAGCGAAGTCTCAAGGCAATCATCTCCACACAATTTTTTCTTAACCATACCCCACCCGGTTCAAGAGGCTAGCGCCTTCAAGTCGCAGAGAGCGATTTAGATAGAGCCTGCCTTGACAAGCCCCTTCCATGCGAGCAGAATTCCTCGCAGGAAAAGCTGGCAGATCTCAACATACCCACCTCCAGCGCCCAGGCCATCGGCCCCCTACAAAAAATCTCTGCAGGAGGGTGTCCTATGCGTACCCCTGCCCTCACAACCACCGCCCTTGCCCTCTCACTTTGCTTTACAATCCTCCCACAACAAGCCACCGGTCAATTTTTCCCCGCCGTCACCTACCCAGTAGGCGCAAATCCCTTTGCCGTCGCCGTAGGCGATTTCAACGGAGACGGCATCCCCGATCTCGCCGTAGCCAACGCCAATCAAGTAGGCACTGCGGATGGCTCCGTCAGCATCCTCATCGGCAACGGTGACGGCACCTTCAAGGCTGCCGTCAGTTACGACTCCGGCGGAAACGAACCCAGCGCTATCGTGACAGCAGACTTTAACGGCGATGGCAAGCTTGACCTCGTCGTCACCAACTATGGAGGCGGAGGTGGAGTTCCTAACGTAGTTTTACTCCTGGGCAATGGAAACGGGGCCTTCCAAAACCCCATCGCTATCGTGACAGAGACATTCCCTAATTTGCCTCGTTATGTCACCGTCGCCGACTTCAATGGCGATGGAAAACCGGACCTCGCGGTATCAACCGCAGGCGACGTAGTCAAAATCTTCCTTGGTAAAGGAGATGGCACTTTCAAGAGCCCAGTAGACTACGCCGTCGGCATCGCTCCTACCTCAATCGCTGTGGCAGATTTCAACCACAACGGCAAACTGGACCTGGCAGTATCAAACCAAAACGGAAATAACATCAGCATTCTCCTCGGTAATGGTGACGGGACCTTTCAAGCCGCAGTCAACTACCCGGCAAATTATGGACCTACATCCATCACAGCCGGTGACTTCAACGGAGATGGAAATCCAGATCTGGTCATAGCCAACGCATCCAGCGCAGACAATGGTGCCGGCGGCACAACGATCAGCATATTTCTCGGTAATGGTGACGGCACCTTTCAAACCCCTGTCAGCTATATCTCGGGGTCAGAACCTCATTTCGTCACAGTTGGCGATTTCAACAATGATGGAAAATTGGACGTCATCGCTGCAAACTTTGCTGGTACTACGATCAGCGAATTTCTCGGCAACGGCGACGGCACCTTCCAACCAGCAGTCGAATACGCCGTCGGCACGGCTCCCATCTTCGTGGCAGCCGCAGACCTGACTCACAATGGCCTGCTCGACCTCGTTGTAGCCAACGACGACGACAACACCATCAGCGTGCTTCTCAACTCCAGCCCAGCACCATGCATCATTCGCCCCGACATCGACAACCTCAGCGCCGATCCAGATCACATCTGGCCCCCTGACCACCAATTCGTCAAAGTTCACGTCCGCTACAAAGCGACATCCCGTTGCGGCGGTCCTCCCGTCTGCACACTCAGCGTCACCAGCAACCAGCAAGACGACAAAACCGATTGGATCATCCTCGACGCCCACGACGTCGATCTGCGCGTCGCCGAATCCGCGCCCAAGTGCATCGACGACCCTCATCATCACCACTACAATTTGCTTCCGGAGAAAGCCTGCCGTTGGGATGAAGAACACGGCAACCATCGCATCTACACCATCGCAGTCAAATGCACTGACACCAGCGGCAACTCCGCCACAGACCGTACTACCGTGACCGTATCTCCCAGCAAAGACGACAAACACGAACCATGGCACACAAAATGAATAATTGATAACGCCAGAGGCGAAGGGCTCAGGAGAGCCAAAGCCTAAGGAACGAATGCACCCCGAACAGCATCTCATAGCCTCATGAGAACTCCGTGCGATGAAGCCGTTATGCAATCGGCACGTTCCGGAGTTCCCTGTGACCCCAAGGCGAGAATCTGGATACTCGCAGCGACCATCCTCGGATCGAGCATGGCTTTCATTGACAGCACGGTAGTCAATGTAGCCATGCCCGCGATCCAAGCGAGCTTTCACGCAACAGTAGTCGATGTTCAATGGGTGGTCGAGTCATACGGACTGTTCCTGGCAGCGTTGATTCTGGTTGGTGGCTCTCTCGGCGACATCTTAGGCCGTCGTCGCATCTTCGTGGTGGGTGTAGCGATCTTCGCGGCAGCTTCCATGGGTTGCGGTGTTGCGCGAAACATCGATCAATTGATCCTTGCGAGAAGTGTTCAAGGCGTGGGAGCCGCTCTGCTCGTACCAGGAAGCCTCGCGCTCATCAGTACGTCCTTCGACGAGAAGACTCGTGGTCAGGCCATCGGTACATGGTCGGGCTTTACGGCGATCACCACAGCCATTGGGCCAGTGCTTGGCGGCTGGCTGGTCGAGCATGCTTCGTGGCGTTGGGTCTTCTTCATCAATGTCCCAATCGCCGCAGCCGTAGTGATCATCTCGTACTGGCGGATTCCGGAGAGCCGCAGCACCGTCGAAGCGCGCGTCGATTGGTGGGGAGCGCTTCTTGCCACTGTCGTACTAGGTGGTTTGGTGAATGCCTTCATCGAATCGGCCAGCCTGGGCTGGAGAAATCCACTCGTGTTCGGCAGTTTGATTGTTGGCCTGATCTGTATCGTTGCATTCATCCTCGTCGAGGCTAACGTCGCTGCACCGATGCTTCCACTCAAACTGTTTCAATCCCGTAGCTTCAGTAGCGCGAACCTGCTTACGCTACTTCTCTATGCCGCGATAGGAATTTTCTTCTTCATGTTCCCCCTGAATCTGATCCAGGTTCAGGGCTATTCAGCAACGGCAACCGGCGGAGCCATCCTCCCTTTTATTCTGCTTATGTTCCTGCTCTCCCGTTGGTCTGGAGGGCTCGTCGCTCACTACGGCGCAAGAGGTCCACTGATCCTCGGCCCTCTCATCGGTGCTTTAGGTTTCGTTCTGTTCGCGCTCCCCTCAGTTGGAGAAAACTATTGGAAGGCGTTCTTTCCGGCAGTGATTGTTTTGGGACTAGGGATGGCAGTCACGGTCGCACCTCTCACTACTGTCGTTATGAGTTCAGTTAATCAAGACCATGTCGGTACAGCTTCTGGAATCAACAATGCTGTTTCACGCGTAGCAGGTGTACTTGCTATTGCAGTTCTCGGGATCGTGATGGTGAAAGCGTTCGGTTTTCGACTCGACAACACCTTGGCTCACCTCCCACTGCCTCCGGACTCTCTGCAGATGCTGCATGCAGACGAGATTAAACTCGCCGGCCTGCAAGTGCCCACCGGCCTGGATCCCGATTTGAAAATCGCAGTAAAGAACGCCATCGGCGAAGCATTTGTATTTGGATTCAGAGTTGTCATGTTGATTTGCGCAGCCCTATCCGTGGCAGGTGCTGCAGTCACCTGGTTCATGATTCCGAAGAATAGCGAACCCCCAAAATCAGCCGCGAACCTTTAGATCTGGCCATGACTCAGGCCCCACGCGGAAGTGTTGAGCTTGCACGAAGCTCGCGGAGTTCGGAATGTTCGGCGCACCCAAAAGCATGCCAGACACTCCGAAGGTCAGCGCTTTACGCAACCGGGAGCGCTCCGCCATCAATTACGTAGTTCGCGCCGGTTAGATAAGCAGCAACGGGCGACACAAGAAAACCAACCAGCGAGGCTACTTCCTCAGGTTCTGCCATCCTTCCCATCGGAACGCCGCCGAATCGCATCGCGAGTTTCTCAAACGTCTCCGCAGTATTAATTCCGTATGCCGCAGCGAACTGTTCGATAAATTGCACCATCGGCGCAGTCGCCACTCCTCCGGGCGATATCGTCAGCACCCGCACCCCTTTGCTGGTCACTTCGCTCGCGAGCGATTTGCTGTAGGAGTTCAGTGCGGCTTTCACAGCGGCATAGGCCATATTGACGTCCCATAGGGGCTGTTTTCCGGCGATGCTTGAAATGTGAATGATCACACCGCTCTTCCTCTCCAGCATCTTTGGCAGGAGCGCCCGATCGAGACGGATCGTGGTCAGGAGATTGAATTGAAGCGCATTCTCCCAATGCTCATCCGTGAGCACACTGAATCCGCCCGGAGATGCCGTCAACCCGCCAACGTTATCGATGAGGATGTCGACGCCACCAAACCTGTCATCGATCTGCTGCGCAAGCCTGGCGATGTCTTCCGATCGCGTCAAGTCCGCAGCGACGAATTCCAGCTGGGCATCAGTTCGCGTTTCGGGTGGATTATCCGTGTAGGCCATGATCCGGCAAGAATGAATGCATCCCCAAGTCACTACGAACCCGTTGAGTTGTTGTACCAACGTAGAACTCGAAGTATGTAGGCGATTATTCACCGATCCGAGAATCCGTCCCATGGTCGGGCGATAAAATCGCTCATATGAAGCACTTGTCATGGATACTACCGCTGTCTTTTGCGGTTTCCTGTCCCGCTCAGAACCTTTGCAATCCCAATGCCCTTTCGCAGGCTGCCGCGCGTGTCTTAATTCTTCAGAACGAACTAGGGCAAACTAAAGTTGACGAGATGGACGTAAGCGTCCCGCCTACCGTCGCGGTCAAGATTACTCAGCTCAAAGATGCCTTGAGCCATGCTTCGGACGCTGCCTTGGCCTGCGCCGAACCATCCGAAAATCCAATCGAATTGCAGAAGCGTCTGGCTCAGATGCTTCACGCAAATGCACCAGAACCTCCTGCAAACACCGCCATTTCCAAGGATGATCATCGCTACGACGAAATACTCGGATCGTACGGGCACAATCTGCGGGTTCAGGTAAGCCGCCCGCCTGCCGTTGCTGGCGTTCTTTTGATCCAGTATTTCACCAATATCGAATGCGGGGCAGATAGCATGCTCTTGGCTTACGAACTTCGTGACGGAACCTGGATGCAGAAACTGCGCTGGCAGTCACCGCCACTGAAAATGATCTCAGATGCTTTCGGCGATTTCTTCGTATCAGCCGCTCTTCCTGATTCTTCAGCGTTGGAAAACACAAATTCAAAATGGCGCCTTGTTGTAGCGCACGGTACACCCTGGTGCACATCCCGTTTCAGTAATTTCAAGATCGATCTGCTTTCCCCTGGCCCCGATCCAGCTTCACCACAAGTTCTATGGCATACCGAGAGAGAGTATTCCCGAGACGAGTTCGAGCCGCGAATCAAATCTTCAGCAAATACATTCGAATTGCGCTTAAATGCCGACTGCATGTCTTTTGATCCTGCCAATTGTTTCGAACGCCGTGTGATATATCGGTATAGCGTCGACGGCAATGATCATGTGCATCGCGTGGGTCCGCTCGCAAACAATGCGAGAGGCTTCGTGGCAGAATGGCTCATCGCACCTTGGATCGAATCGCAAAATCTTTCTGCTGCTGAGTCTGCAACTACTCTGCAAAAAGTCCACGACCAATTCGCTCCGTCGTTCAAACCAAACGATGATCAATACACCAGTCATGGTTATGGACCAGTTCAAGCATGTGCGACTCCGAGAACATTTCAGGTTCAGATTGATTCAACTCTGGAAAAAATCGTACCAGGCAAGCCCGACGGAGAATCAGAACCTCTTGCCACTCATTATTTTCATGTGCGTGAAGTAAAGAATGGATACGTGATGCTTTCCGCTCCAACCGAGCCAGACCCCACCTGTTCTGGAGCAAACCTAATGCCCGCAGGCAATGAATAGCAGCAAAGAAATCATTCTGACGATCCGGCAAAGAATGAATACATACCCAAGTCACTACGAAGCCATCGAGTTGTTGTACCAACGTAGGACGCGAAGTGCGCGCAGCGTATTCCAGCGGCTTGCCCTGCCGACACCGGTCTCCATCTCCAATGGAATATCTTCGGGATGAAGAAGGTTCAGCGGCCACCGTCCGTTCTGGTGGCGGCGCGCAATCACCAGTTCGATGGCTTCACCGACGCGACTGTCCGATTTGATTCCTGCATTCCGCAGATAATCGAGTCCGCGCAAAACATCGTAGTGCCAAAACATCGGGAACGAGAAGCGCAGCCAGCGTTTGTCGATCACTTCGCCAGTTCGAAGCGAGCGAAACATGCGGCGCTCAAGCAAATAGTCTTCTGCTCTCTTGCGGGCCTTTGTGACGGCTGCCGATTTACGCCCTGCGCGTTCATATTCGAGCAGTCCTTCGAGCACGCAGATGGTGGTATGGAACGAAGAGCGCCGGCTTTTGGGTGCTTCGCAGTTCCACCCGCCATCTTCAAGCTGCTCATCCAGAAGTTGATTGGCCAATGCATCGTTCGGTTCTTTGAAATATGTACCGATGCCGAGGATTCTGCCGTTGATGCAGGGCTCCGTTTCGCCATGCAGGAAAGGCCGGTTGTTGAGCGGCTTAAACACCAGCCGCTTGTCGACGCGATCTATCATTCGACGAGCCTCCTTGCTGGCCGGATCGAGACCGAGATCCTTCAATACGACAAGACTCCACAGAGCAATAAGATCCCACCTCCGTCCGCCGCCCCAATTGCCGCCAGGAGATTGGGCAGCGAGAAGCTGAGCTCCCCACCCTTCGGTCGCGACGCGCGAACGCTCGGCTGCAATCGTGTCGACGGCTTCACCAATGAGGTCCTTCATTACCTGCCAACGGATAGCCGGGTCTGAATCGAGGAGCCATTTGATGTGCGCGGGTCGGGGTGCGTAATCATGGAAACGCATTGGTCTGTTTTAGCATGTAAAGTCTGAGTTTTTGCCCCATGCACCGAACGTCGCTCACCTTAGTTCCTGTAACAGGAAAAAGGCGAAAAAGCATTCCGGACAGATGGCCGACTGTTCTTTCCTAATCTGCTAAGGTCCGTGCTGTCTTATTCCATCGCAGGCACTGTAGATCTGCTTCTCTATAACAACCATAGCAAATGCAATCACTTACAGAATCTTCTTCGAAATTCCCCAGCAAAAACCCATGTCAAGTCCCAAAACGGCTTAAACCGCTGATATAAAACAACATCCAGCTTGCATAGGAGTTTTACCCAACCCGCTATACTTATATATAGAGATCAAAAAGATAGCCCCGGTCAAAGCCGGGGCTATCTCTTTTAGAAAGACGATTTTAGCCGTAAACCCAATGGTTGCACGATTTTAGCGGAAGTACTTTCGCTATCTCATTGCAACCATTGCACTTTTAAATCGATCCCCCAGGGGGACTAACCGAAACGGAGATCAGGACCATGCAATACGCTCTATGCCGGCACATCAAGACCAACGGCCTTCAATGTCAATCCCCATCCCTCACCGACGAGCCATGGTGCTACTTCCACTCTCGTCTCTACCAGAGCCATCAGGGATTTCGCTACACTCCTCAAACCCGCGGTTATCTCATCCCCGGCCAGCACATCGAGCTCTCCGTCATTGAGGATCCCGAATCCGTCCAGACCGCACTCTCGGTCGTCATCAACGCCCTGGCCACCGGACGTTTGGAGACAAAACGAGCCACCGCTCTCCTCTATGGCCTCCAGCTAGCCGGCTGCAACGCCACTCGCCTCACCGATCCGAGCGCCCGCAAAGTAGTCCGCTCCGTCCAATCCACCCCCGAAGGCCTGGACATAGCCGAACCCGGCGCCGTCATGGAACCCACCTACCGCTACGAAGAATTCGACGACTACGAAGATCAAGAAGGGGAAGATGACGATAACGATGAGCTCGATGACTAAGCAGAACAACGAAGCATCTTCGAAGCC
>Ga0206905_10120_pt1 | contig 22024 bp, 26 predicted proteins | sample Alteio_BWOrgHeat_43_FD_152940 | JGI IMG/M metagenome (GOLD analysis project Ga0206905, IMG submission 152940) | Enriched cells from forest soil in Barre Woods Harvard Forest LTER site, Petersham, Massachusetts, United States -... | ecosystem: Environmental > Terrestrial > Soil > Temperate forest >...
AATCTTCACTATCGTAGACATGAATGCAGTTACCGGTGTAGGTGAGCCTTCGTAAACATCGGGTGCCCAAAGATGAAAAGGCACAGCGGAAATTTTAAAAGCTAGTCCTACCATCATCAGCAGAATACCAATATAAAGGTAACGAGGCATCGTTGCATGCGCTGCAATGAAATCAGCTATTGCAGGAATATTGAAGGAACCGGTAGCACCGTATACCAGTGTAATACCGAAGAGTAAAAAACCCGTAGCAAACGAACCCATCAGAAAATATTTGAAGGCCGCTTCTGTGGAAAACAAATTCTCCTTGTTGCTTCCTGCCAGTACATATAACGATATCGACAAAATCTCGATGCCCAGGAATAACATCGCCATATTATTGAACGATACCATCATCACCGCTCCTGCAATTGAAAATAACACTAATGAAGATTTATCGGTACGATGAGCCGCTCCCCTGAAGAAATCGCCTGACATCCAAAACCAAAAAATAGAGATAACAATGATCAACGAAGTGAAAGACAATGCAAATCGATCAAAGTACACCATGCCATTATAGTAGTAGGTGATAAACCTCCAATCAACAATAATCAAAATAATTGCTGCGGTAACGAGCCCTGCGATTGAAACGAGAGATACCCACTTCTTCAGATTGAATATCTCTGCGAGAAGCGAGAAAACACCGATACCACAAATAACAAAAAGCGCGTTCATCTTAATTTTATAGAAACTGTTACGTCAGGATACAGTGAAAGCAAGTTCTTTACAGCAGCTTCAGAAATAGCAAGAAGCGGTCCGGGATAAATTCCAATCAGGATTACTAAAATTACGATCGGAAATAAAACCAGTCTTTCGTAATAGGAAAGATCAGTGACCAGCGCCGTGACGCTGTTCGTTTCACCAGACATCGATTTCTGAAAGGTGCGTAACATATAAACAGCACCAAGAATAATCGTCAACCCAGCGACAATACCAACCCAAAGCTTATATTGAACTAATGAATTAATTAATAAAAATTCACCCACAAATCCGCTGGTCAATGGGAGCGCAACACTACCCAACATAATAATCATGAAAACAGTAGATAAGAGCGGTGCCACATTTCTTATACCTCCCAATTCTGAAAGTTCGCGGGTCTTGGTACGATCTGATATAATTTCGACTACATAAAATAATCCAAATACAACGAAGCCGTGGCTTAGCATCTGTATAATTGCTCCTTGCATCCCGATAGCAGTGAGCGTGAACAGTCCTGCCGAGATCAACCCTAGGTGAGCAATCGAAGAATAAGCAATCAATCGCTTAAAATCCTTTTGAACGATGGCAATACATGAAGCATATACGATACCTGTCACTGAAAGTAGTATCGCAAGCCATCCCCAGTTCTTAACTGCCAGAGGTACGATAGGAATTAACCAACGGATTACTCCGTAAATCCCCATCTTTAACATGATACCGCTGAGCAGCATGGTTCCCTCCACAGGTGCCACAGTATAGGTGTCCGGCTGCCATGTATGAAATGGAAATACCGGCATCTTGATTGCAAAGGCAAGGAACAAAGCAGCAAATACTAAAGCCTGATGACTTGCATCTAACGATCGGCCTGCATCATATAAAGCCTGGATTGCAAACGTATGACTGCCAGGTGTTTTAAAGTAGAGATAGATAAGCGCCACCAGCATGAACAAGCTACCCGTGAGCGTGTAAATAAAAAATTTCAATGTGATCTTACCTCGATTCTCCTCACCCCAGACAAGACAAATAAAATACACCGGTATAAGAGCAATCTCCCAAAAGAGATAAAACAGAAATCCGTCGGTGGCTGTAAACACTCCGATCAATGCCGATTGCATCAGCAGGACCAAGCTGTAAAACGAAGGTGGTTTTGAGCTATCGCGGAATGATGACAAAATTATACCGGGCATCAACACCGTAGTGAGCAGTACCAGCAACAAGCTTATGCCATCAATTCCTACCGAAAAATTTATTCCAAGACTGGATATCCACGGCTGATCAAGCTGAAACTGAAGCGCCTGAGTTTTGTCAAAGCGAAATGCGATAAAAAGAGAAATAACAAGTTCAGCCAATGCCACTGCAAACGAAATGAATTTCGATAGAAACGGTTTTGCTGTCAGTACGACAACGGAGGCAATTAGCGGAAGAAATATTAAAAGTGCCGTAAGCATAAAAATCAACGCGTGTATGAAAATGCAATTACCAAAATAACACCTACAACCATTACAAAAATATAGTAACCTAAATGCCCGTTCTGAACTCGCCTGAATATTCTGCTCCAGTCATTTACTGATTCGCCGAGCAAATTGACAACCTTATCGATCCCTGATTTCTCAATAACTATGTCCAACAACTTCGAGAACCAAAACAGAGGCTTTATTACTATTGTATCATAGATTTCATCCACGTAGTATTTGTTATAAATCGTTTTGTGTGCAGCACTTAACTCTGAACCCTCCGCTGCTGGCACATGTGCTTTGGTTACATAGCGTGCAAAAGCCAATGCTATCATGATCAGTGTGAACACAACTATTGTCCCCATGAGAATATACTCCGTAGTATTACTAAGATGATGCTCGGTCTTCAGTTCAATGGACTGAGAAAATACCGGCGTTAAGAATTCGCCAATCCAATTGTTGCCTCCAAACAATTCAGGTATACCCATAAAGCCACCAACTGCGCTAAGGATTGCAAGAACAATCAATGGCATTGTCATAGTGCCGGGCGATTCATGAATATGATGAATCACCTCATCGCTCGCACGCGTCTTTCCGAAAAAGGTGAGGAATAATAAGCGAAACATATAAAACGCAGTGAGCAATGAGGTAATCACCGCCAATGCCCATGCAGTCGGGCTTTGGGCAAAAGCATTTGCTAAAATTTCATCCTTGGAGAAGAAACCTGCAAATGGCGGAATACCGGATATTGCTAAAACTCCAATCAGAAAGGTGATGTAAGTAATTGAAATATATTTTCTCAGGCCACCCATCTTACGAATGTCTTGTTCGCCCTGAAGTGCATGGATAACACTACCCGCACCCAAAAACAAAAGTGCTTTGAAAAAGGCGTGCGTCGCCATGTGAAATATTCCGGAGGCGTAGGCGCCAACACCCAACGCAACAAACATCAGCCCCAACTGGCTAACCGTAGAGTATGCCAGCACCTTTTTAATATCATTTTGAGCCAGTGCGATGGTTGCAGCAAATAGTGCGGTGATCAAGCCTATAACTAAGACCAATTCCAGGGCCATTGGTGAAAGGGAGTACAAAATATTATTTCTCGCAACCATATAAACACCGGCTGTTACCATCGTTGCTGCGTGGATTAAGGCAGACACAGGTGTGGGGCCAGCCATCGCGTCGGGCAACCATGTATAAAGTGGAATCTGGGCACTCTTGCCCATCGCACCAACAAAAAGTAAAATTGTGATCAGCGTTAATACCGAGGTGCTTATAGAAGCAGCCTTCGGGAAAACATCAGCATAATTTATACTTCCGAAATGAACAAAAATCAAAATCACACCGATAATCAGTCCAAGGTCACCGATACGATTCATGATGAATGCTTTGTTCGCGGCATAATTATAATCCTGATTCTTAAACCAGAAGCCAATCAATAAATACGAGCAAAGCCCCACGCCTTCCCAGCCCACAAACATCAATAAGTAATTGCTACCCATTACGAGCAGCAGCATGAAGAAAACGAATAGATTCAAATAAGAGAAAAAGCGATTGTATCCGGCGTCATCGTGCATGTAACCTACGGAGTACACATGAATCAAAAATCCCACACCAGTAATGATCAAGAGCATCAGCGAAGACAACGGGTCAATTAAAAAACTAATGCTTGAACTAAAATTCCCCGCGCTGATCCAATTAAACATTGTCACCTGAAAAGGCTGAGCTCCGTTGAGCAACTTCACAAACAAGACAACTGAGAAAACAAACGAAACGAAAACGGTTCCACATCCAATCAAGGTGGCAAATCCACGCACCAGCCTTTTTCCGCTAAGGGCAATAAATGCGAATCCCAGCAATGGCAGGATTGGGATCAGACATATCATCAAACTATAACTCATCCTTTCAAACGATTCAGAATATCAATATCTACTGATTTTGTATTGCGATACATCATTACCAAAATAGCTAGCCCTACTGCAACTTCGGCAGCAGCTACAGCCATAATAAAAAACACAAACACCTGACCGTTGGCATCATTCAAATAGCTTGAAAATGCTACCATCAATAAGTTCACGGCATTCAACATCAATTCAATACAGGCAAAAATGATAATGGCATTTCTTCGATATAAAACGCCAAGCACACCAATTCCAAAAAGTATTGCGCTTAGCCATATATAATATTCAATAGGTATATTCATTCTTTTCCGTCTAACGATTAACACTATTGTCTTCTCCCTTTCCAATCATAACCACGCCCACCATTGCAGCCAGCAACAAAATAGACGAAACCTCAAAGGGGAATAAAAATTCAGTGAATAGAATCTTTCCAAGATTCTTCACTAACCCGATGTCCTTACCTGGCTGATGAACTACTTGTGATGCCCCTCGTAAAGTACCTATGAGTACAGTCATCAGCAGTCCACCACAAACCACTGCAGCAATTTTGATCAGGTTACTTTTATGAGGTTCACTTTCCTGATTCAGGTTCAGTAGCATGATTACGTAAAGAAACAATACCATAATTGCGCCTGCATAGACGATCACATGCACTGCAGCGAGGAATTGTGCGTTCAATAAAACATAATGACCTGCTATCGCGAAGAAAGTAATAATCAAGTACAACACACTGTACACAGGATTTTTCGAAAACACCACCAACAATGCTGAGAAGATGGCTACGAATGAGAGAAAATAAAATAAATAGAGCGTCACGGTCTATCGGTTGTGGCTAAGTAGTTTATGTTTTTTAAACTCCAATACTTCAGGAGTCTGGCGTACAGTTACATCAATTCTTTTATCCACAGCTTCAACCAACTTATCTTTTCCATATATAAATCCATGGCGTTCATAATCCGTGCTCACGATCCTATCCGTTAAAAATATTGCCTCCTTTGGACAAGCTTCTTCACATAAGCCACAGAAGATACAACGCAACATGTTTATCTCATAAACCGACGCATACTTCTCTTCACGGAATAATCCCTCGTCGCCTTTCTTGCGTTCGGCCGCAGTCATGGTAATTGCTTCTGCCGGACACGCAACAGCACAGAGCCCGCAAGCAGTACAACGCTCAGCTCCATGTTCATCACGTTTAAGTACATGTTGCCCTCTCCATACTTTACTGATTTCTCTTTTCTGCTCAGGGAACTTTATAGTTGCCTTTCTGCGCAGCAAATGTTTGATGGTAATAACTACACCACTTAGAATTGCCGGGAGATACATCCGTTCCCAGAAATTCATCTCCTTCTTTACTACAACTTTGGATCGATTGGTCAGCATTCCTGTTCTTATCAACGGTTAATGTATAATGAAATCAATGCACAAAGAGCGATATTAAATATTGCCAGCGGAATCATAATCTTCCAGCCAAGATTCATCAGTTGATCATAGCGGAAGCGCGGGATAGTCCAGCGAATCCACATGAAAAAGAAAATGAAGAACACAATTTTTGCAAACAATACAATCGTGCCAATGATCGAGATCATGTTGTGATCAAGGCCCAGGTTGTTCATGAATGGAAAATTAAATCCTCCAAAATAAAGAGTAGAAATCACCGCTGACGAGATGAACATATTAATGTATTCGGCAAACAGATAGAAGCCGAGTTTCATACTGCTGTATTCAGTGTGATACCCGCCAACTAATTCAGTCTCGCATTCAGGAAGATCGAAAGGGGTACGATTACATTCCGCGAATGCGCAAACTATAAAAATTAAAAAACCCAACGGCTGATATACAACATTCCAGAAATTCCAATCCCCTCCCAAACCGCCTGCTTGCTGCATGGTTATTTCGCGAAGGCTCAGTGTGCCGGTCATAAGAACCAGAGCGATGATGGCCAGTCCCATGGCAATTTCATAACTGATCATTTGTGCTGAAGCGCGAATGGCACCCAGCAACGAAAACTTATTATTGGACGACCAGCCTCCTATCATGATACCATACACACCGATGGAGACCACACCAAATACATATAATATCCCAATGTTTAAATCGGTGATTTGTAGAGAATACTCTTTGCCTCCAATAAACACAGTATCCCCCCATGGCACTACAACACCCGCCATTAGCGCGGTAAGCATCGCTATGCACGGGCCAAAGACAAACAAGAGTTTATTCGAAACATTCGGGATGATTTCTTCCTTATAAATGAATTTCAGTCCGTCGGCGAGTGGTTGGAATATCCCGAAAGGCCCCGCCCGATCAGGACCAACACGATCTTGCAAAAAGGCAGCAACCTTTCTCTCCGCATACGTTGAGTAAGCAGCTATAGCCAGTGTAATCGTGAAGATCACGAGAACCAGAATCATCTTGTATGTTACAAAGGCGATCATGAATTCAGCAAAGGGTTAGATTCCGGCAATGGCTTTCCTTTTTGAAACTCCAGTTGCCGCTCCACTTCCTTTTTCAGTTTTTGCAAATCAATTTTCTCGTAATGGTTTTGCGAAATCACAGAGTGCCTGTCGATATGTCGTGGGCCTTCCACTGTCCAGTCACCTACACTCTTATGATCGAATCGGCATTCGTTGCAAATATATTCTTTTACTTCACCGTATTGATCTTTGCGTGCAGAAACCCGCAACACGTCATCGCCTTTCATCCACAGCACTACTTTGCCCGAACACTTGGTACAGCTACGGTGCGCATCCATCGGCTTGGTAAACCATACTCGGCTCTTGAAGCGGAATGTTTTATCAGTGAGCGCTCCTACAGGGCAAACATCAATCATGTTACCGGAGAAGTCATTGTCAACGGCTTTCTGAATGTAGGTGCTGATCTCTGACTTGTCGCCACGACCAAGAACACCATGCACGCGGTTGTTGGTTAGCTGATCTGCAACAAACGTGCAGCGATAACACAAGATGCAGCGTGTCATGTGCAACTTGATCTTGTCACCGATGTCAATTTTTTCAAATGTCCTGCGATCTTCCTCGTATCGTGTGGTTGAGGCTCCGTGCTCATAAGCTAAATTCTGCAAATCACACTCACCAGCCTGATCACAAATAGGGCAATCCAGCGGATGATTGAGCAGCAGAAACTCTACAACACCTTTCCGTGCTTCCAATACTTCGGGTGAAGTGAGGTTTTGCACCACCATCCCATCTGCAACCGGTGTACGACATGATGCAACCAGCTTAGGCATTGGCCGTGGGTCTTTGCCCGATCCTTGAGCCACTTTCACTAAACACACACGGCACTTACCACCGGTTTCTTTTAAAGAAGAGTAATAGCACATCGCCGGAGGAACAAGTTCGCCTCCGATCTGCCGTGCGGCATTTAAGATCGTAGTGCCGTCTGCAACTTCTACTTCAACTCCGTCTATTGTTAACTTAGCCATTAGTTAGTTATCCGTTAATCGTTATATGATACTCGGCCTCTGGTTCCTCAACCTTATACTAGCAACTCCTCTACGGCTGCCGCTTCAAATTCTTTTCTAAAATGTCTAACTGCACTGGCTACCGGCCAAGCAGCTGCATCTCCCAAAGGGCAAATCGTGTTGCCTTCAATCTTCTTGGCCACGTCCACCAGCACATCAATGTCTTCTTTCTTGCCGTGACCGTGATGCAGTCTGTGCAAAATCTTTTCCATCCAACCGGTACCTTCACGGCAAGGGCTGCACTGTCCGCACGACTCGTGATGATAAAAGCGCGCAAACGTGTAAAGATTTTTCACGATATCAGTGGTCTCATCCATCACAATAAAACCGCCCGATCCAAGCATCGTGCCCGTAGCAAAACCACCATCAGATAAGGATTCATACGTCATCAGTCGTGGTTCACCTTTGGCGGTTGTTAAGATCAATTCGGTGGGAAGTATAGGAACTGAAGAGCCACCTGCCACTACTGCTTTTAGTCTGCGATCCTTCCAAACACCTCCGCAATATTCTTCTGAGAAAATAAATTCTTCCACAGGCAGGCCGAGTTCAATTTCATAAACACCGGGCTTATTGATATGTCCGCTGGCCGAAATCAATTTAGTGCCTGTGCTTTTGCCCACACCAATCTTCGCATACTCATCGCCACTCATATTAATGATGGGCACTACGGCAGCAATAGTTTCTACGTTATTGACAACGGTAGGGCTGGCATATAATCCCGCAATTGCAGGAAACGGTGGTTTCAATCTTGGATTGCCTCGCTTACCCTCGAGCGATTCGAGCAAAGCTGTCTCTTCACCACAGATGTATGCACCAGCACCGGGATGAACATACAAATCAAGCGAATAGTCAGTACCCAAAATATTCTTACCAAGGAAGCCATTGGCGTAAGCTTCATCAATGGCGCGTTCTAAAATCCGAACGATGTACATATACTCGCCGCGAATGTAGATGTACGAAGTCTTTGCACCCAGGGCAAAGCTAGAGGTAATCATACCTTCGATCAAAAGATGAGGAAGGTGCTCCATCAGGTAACGATCTTTGAAAGTACCGGGTTCGCTCTCATCGGCATTGCAAACGAGGTAGCGTGGCTTATCTGATTTCTTATCGATAAAACTCCATTTCATTCCAGAAGGAAAGCCTGCACCACCGCGACCGCGTAATCCAGATCTTTTTACCTCTTCTGTCACCGCATCGGGAGTCATCGTCTTCAATGCTTTTTCCACTGAAGCATAGCCTCCTTTCTTCCGGTAGACGTCAAAGGTCTCAATGCCCGGCTCGTTGATATGCTCTAGTAATAGTTTCTTTCCCATTGTTGTTATCCCTTAGTTGTTATAAGTTAATGGCTATTAGTTAACGGGAGCTCGTCGCGATTAACTTTTAACGTTTAACTATTAACTATTTACTAATGATTTTAGGTATGTACTTCTCTCGTTCTTCTTTTTCAGTTTCTCAATCAACTCGTCTACTTTTTCTACTGTAAGATTCTCATGAAAATCGGCACCGCATTGCAGCATCGGTGCAGTACCGCATGAGCCGAGGCATTCTACAGTCTTCAATGTGAACATACCGTCTGCAGAGGTCTCTCCTACTCCTATGTTCAATTTGTTTTTTATATGCTCAAGAATCTCTTCCGAACCACGGAGCCAGCACGAACTAGTCTGACAAACCTCGAGCAAACATTTGCCTACGGGCTTCATGTTATACATAGAGTAAAACGTAGCGACCTCATACACTTCAATCGGTTTAATATTGAGCAACGATGCTACATAATCCATTACTTCAGGACTAAGCCATCCTTCAAACTCGGATTGCGCTAGATGTAAAAGCGGTAACAATGCCGACTTCTGCTTTCCTTGCGGATAGCGGGCAATAATCTTATTTGCTCTGGCTAATGCTTCCGGTGAAAATACCATCCTTCGTTGTTCGTTATTAGTTAATCGTTATTAGTGACTGCTCTCTATTGACCATTGACTAATTTTTTACGCATCAAGTTCTCCTGCAATCACATTCATACTACTCATCGTTAATATCGCATCGGATAACATCGAGCCTTTGATCATCTCCGGATACGCCTGATAAAAAATAAAACACGGTCTTCTGAAATGCAACCGGAACGGAGTACGTCCTCCATCGCTGATCAGGTAAAACCCGAGCTCTCCATTTCCCCCTTCTACGCAATGATAAACTTCTCCCTTTGGCACTTCAGTCTCACCCATCACTATCTTGAAATGATAAATGAGCGCTTCCATATTATTATATACATCTTCCTTGTGAGGCAAATAGAACTCAGGCACTACAGCATGGTATGGGCCTTCGGGCAAGTTCTTCATTGCCTGCTTGATGATGCTAAGACTCTGCCTCATTTCTTCCTGACGCACCATAAAGCGATCATACACATCTCCGTTCTTTCCTACCGGAATAACAAAATCAAAATCTTCGTACGATGAATAAGGGCTTGCTACACGTACGTCATAGTCAACACCAGCGGCTCGTAGATTCGGGCCAGTGAAACTATAGTTCAATGCGTGCTCAACAGAAATGCCACCGGCACCAATCGTGCGGTCCATAAATATGCGGTTGCGACTGAGAAGACTGTCAAACTCTTCTAATACAACAGGAAACTCTTTCAGGAATTTATGAATCTTCTCCCAGGCCTTTGGTGAGAAGTCGCGCTCAAAGCCTCCGATACGACCAATATTAGTAGTGAGGCGTGCCCCGCAAATCTCTTCGTAGATTTCATAAACAAGTTCGCGTTGTTGAAACATGTAAACAAAACCAGTGAGTGCGCCGGTGTCAACACCGATGACGGCATTACAAATCAGGTGATCTGTGATACGTGCCAATTCCATAATGATCACGCGCAGGTATTGAACACGCTTCGGGATTTCAACGCCCAGCAATTTCTCTACCGTCATGTGCCAGCCAATGTTGTTGATCGGAGCTGAGCAATAATTCAAACGATCGGTAATCGGTGTGATCTGATTATAAGGTCTTCTTTCGGCAAGTTTTTCAAAGGCACGATGAATGTAGCCGATGGTAGGTTGCGAATCGACAATCACTTCGCCATCCATCTTCAGCACATTCTGAAATATTCCGTGAGTAGCCGGATGTGTAGGGCCAAGGTTCAGGTAAGAGTATTGTTTCTCTTCCTTTTCAATTGCCGGTGCTATCGCTGCTGTCGCTTCCATTATCGCCCGAACATTAAGTCGTTTTTATCTTCCCTGGTTTGATCTTCCAACGGATATTCCTTGCGCATCGGAAAAATGATCATCTCATCGACATTCAAAATCCTTTTCAGGTTGGGATGTCCTTCAAAGATCACTCCGTAGAAATCATAGGTTTCACGTTCCATCCAATTGGCTGCTGCAAAGACCGTGGTGAGTGTCTTTGTTACCGCATTATCGGCAGGCAAAAATATCTTCAAACGCAGCCGCTGATTGGTCACCATGTTGTGAAGCTGATACATCACTACAATCTGATTTTGTTCGGGGAAATGAATTCCGCAAAGCGTAGTGAGGAATTGAAACTTGGTGTCGGGGTGATGGTACAGATGGCTGATGATGTCAACGATCTGTTCTTTCTTAACTATGATGGTAAAGAAATCGGTAAGCATCGTTGCTTCGATAATTTCTCCTTCGAATTTCTCATTGATGACGGAAATGATTTTCTCTTGCGCAGCCGCTTCCATCATTCGATTCCATATTTGTTCAACATTGCTTTATATTCAGCAGAGTCGCGTCTGCGCAACGATTCTGTTTCTACGAGGTATTGAATTTTCATCACACCGTCAATGATCTGCTCGGGTCTTGGAGGGCAGCCCGGAACATATACATCCACCGGAATGATCCGATCGATGCCCTGCAATACACTATACGTGTCGAAGATGCCGCCGCTGGATGCACAGGCGCCCACTGAAAGTACCCAACGCGGCTCGGCCATCTGCTCATAAACCTGACGAAGTACAGGGCCCATCTTCTTCGCGATTGTGCCCATCACCATAAGCAAGTCTGCCTGGCGAGGTGAAAAACTCAAGCGCTCCGAGCCAAACCGTGCGAGGTCATAGTGAGCACCCATGGTAGCCATGAACTCAATGCCGCAGCAAGAAGTAGCAAACGGCAAGGGCCAGATCGAATTCTTTCGAGCGAGACCAACGACTTTATCAAGGCGTGTGGCAAAGAAACCAGTGCCTTCAATGCCTTCCGGCTTTTCTCCTACAATAATTTTATCGGCTGTTGCTTCCATAGTTTATTCTTCCCACTTCAAAGCGCCCTTCTTTAACAAATAGAAAAAACCTACCAGTAAAAAACCCATGAACAAAGCCATCTCGACAAAGCCAACCATTCCAAGTTCTTTAAAGTTCACCGCCCATGGGTACATAAAAATAACTTCGACATCAAACAACACAAATAAAATGGCTACGAGAAAATACTTTATGTTGAACGGCAGACGTGCGTTGCCTTTCCCCTCGATGCCGCATTCAAAGGTATCTAACTTAACGATGGTCTTGCGCTTGGGGCCGAGCAAATGGGTTGCCAGCATGGTGACAACAACAAACCCAAGGGCTACAATAAACATGAGGCCGACGGGAATATATAGTGCTAAGCCAGAACTCTCCATAAACTTTATAAATGCCGTCAAATTTCAGTTTTTTTCCTGACTTAACGGAAGTTTTGCCAAGATAATATTTTCATCGTTCAGCAATCGGTTGTGGAAGGTTTGAGGCTATCAAAGCCGCTGATAAAGCAAAAAGCCCTTGCTGTTACGCGAGGGCTTTGATGTTGCTAAAAGCTTCTGATTATATCTTACCAGAAAGGTCTTTGCTCGCCTTGAAGCGTGCTACTTTCTTTGCTTTTATTTTGATAGTCTCGCCAGTCTTAGGATTGCGACCATTGCGAGCTGCTCTTTTTGAAACTGAAAATGTGCCGAAGCCAACAAGGATCAGTTTGTTACCTGACTTAAGTGTCTTGGTAACACCTTCCATGAAAGATTCGAGAGCTGATGTGGCTTGTACTTTAGTGATGCCTGCATCTTCAGCAATTTTACTTACGAGTTCTGCTTTGTTCATAGTGTTTGTTGAATTTGTGGTTGACTAACAGGCTGCAAATATAGAGGCTTTTTCAGCCCTGCAAATTTTTTTGAACTCTATTTTTAAAGTTAGCGGAATTGTGTCGCAGCCGCGAATGCCTTATTTTAAAGGCGGTCACGAGATATGAACATTCGTTGCGCGCACCACGTACACTGATTATCAATTGATTTAAGAATCTTATCTCGATTAAAAGTTGACGCGAGCGCTGGCTTACAGCGTTGCTATATCAATGACAAACCGGTAGCGTACATCGCCTTTAATCATTCGCTCGTACGCTTCGTTGATGTCTTTCATGGCGATCACTTCCACATCCGACACGATGTTTTTGTCGGCGCAGTAGTCAAGCATCTCCTGAGTCTCGCGCAGCCCGCCGATCATAGAGCCGGCAATCGTTTTGCGTTTTGAAATCAAACCGGAAACCGAAAGGCTCAGATCTTCGGGAGAAATGCCTACCATAATCATGGTGCCATTCACCTTTAGCAAAGATATGAGCGCATTAATGTTGTGTGGTGCTGAAACAGTGTTGAGGAGGAAATCAAAACTGTTCCTCGCCTTCTTCATGGCAGCATCGTCTTTGGTATTTACAAAGTGATGAGCACCCAACTTCTTAGCGTCATTCTGTTTTGAATCAGAAGTACTTAAAACGGTAACCTCCGCACCAAACGAGGCAGCGAATTTTACAGCCATGTGACCGAGGCCGCCCAAGCCTACCACTCCTACTTTGTGCCCTTTGCCAACTTTCCAGTGGCGCAGCGGAGAGTAGGTTGTAATGCCTGCGCACAGCAACGGAGCAACGCCTGCCAGAGAAAGTTTATCGGATATATGAAGGACGTAGTTCTCGTCGGTTACAATCTGGGTAGAGTAGCCTCCGTAGGTAACGGTCTTCATGTCCATTTCAAGGCCGCTATATGTTGGCACCAAGTGCACTTCGCAGTATTGTTCGTTTCCTTGCTTGCAACTGGTACACTGCCGGCAAGAATCTACAAGCACGCCTACGCCCGCGAGGTCACCTACCTTAAACGCTTTCACATCACTTCCCACGCGACTTACTCTGCCTACAATCTCGTGGCCGGGCACAAGCGGGTAGATGCTTCCGCCCCACTCATCGCGAGCCATGTGTATATCCGAGTGACACACGCCACTATATATAATATCAATGAGTACATCATGTGCACGCAATTCGCGTCGTTCAAACTTAAACGGACCAAGCAGAGCCTTGGCGTTAGCAGCCGCATATCCTCTTACATTAATCATAGTGTTTTCTTTTCGGCAATTTACAAGGTAAAGCCCGATCGTAGAATTACTTTTTCTTCAATTTCTTCTTCAGTTTCATTTCTATCCCGAAGCGGAACACCACACGGTCGCCATAAATGTTTTGTCCGGGCTTTTGTGAGAAGTGATAGAGTACTTCAGAGTAGCCGCTTAGGCTTTTATAGAAGGGGAAATTTTTCCTTATTCCGGCATACACTCCCCACACAGTTGCCTGCTGCTTTTGATCCAGCAACCCGTTTGTAGGAACGTATGCCTTCATCACTTCGGGTGACGCGGTGAAGAGAATGCCGTGCGTCCACAAGTAGGATACCGAACTGCGAACTCCATAGACGCGATCGTACATCCTGGTATTGAGGCCACCGTGAGCTACACCGATGCGTTGATTCCAGCCGACGGAAGCGGTAAGCCTGGGATTAAAACGCCAACCGATATATGGATTGACATCTACAAGCGTGTATTGTTTGCTTTGAATGAAGTAGTTCACTCCCGGCACGATGCGTTCTATCCACGGCTTATCGTGAAGCGGATTGGGTGCGCGTTTGGGAAGCTCCGTCATACTTTTAACATTGCTGTACTTCTGCTTTAACTTCGATACCTGGCTCATCGCCGAATTCAGCTCTTGCTCCTTGCCGGCAAAGTGATTGACTGCGGGGGCAAGTTGTTGCTGAGCCACCGCCTCCATTCCCTTGGCATCTTTAGCTTTGGAGAGTTCACTCGCCATACCTGTTACCTTGCTCTGCTCCTGCACTATTGATTTCACTTCTGCATTCTGGCTGGCTACTTTCATCACGTCTTGCTCCAACGCCTTTTCGTTGGCGAGGTTCCCCATCGACTGCAGTTGCTTAATGTCTTTGCCTAGCGAACCTTCCAGTTGAGACAGCGATGGTATCCCGCCGGAAGTCAGGTTGAGATTCATTTTTTGCAGCGATGGAATGCTTGTAGTTGGTATGCTCAGGTTGGATGGAATACCCAGCGAGGGCATGCCGCCTATTCCCGGTATTTTCAAATTCATGCCTGGCAGCCGGAAGAAGTTATTAGGAACAGAAAACCCGTGAATGTTCTTTGTGAATGCATCAACCTCCTTTTGCGCTTGCGGAGGCAGGTGGAGTGCCGATACCTTTGCCAGCGTCTCTTTCTTGACCTTGGCGATATCTGCATTCAGCTCGTTGAGCTTTTTGGTTTGCTCGCGCTCAACACTGTCTATCTTATGAGTAACTGATTGTGTGGGGAGCTTTAACTTGTTGAGACTGTCCTTCTTATGATTAAGTCGGTTAAGTTCGGAGTGAAGCTTATTCATAGGGGCTGCATACGCCCGCTGAAGACTGTCCGTCTGGTGATGAAAGCCTCTTTGGAGAGAATCTAACGACTTGTTGTTGTAGGTAGTGACGCTGTCGATCTTGTGAGTTGCCTTGCGTGTAAGCGAATCCTGGGCATTTCCGTGAAGGATTGCTAACGCGAACACTATTATATAGGGAAAACTCTTAACCACGGCTTATTAAATCAAAAAGAAGCTGCAAAGATAAGACAACCGGCAAATTGGTAAAGAGGTATGCTCACTAAATAAGTCGGGAAACCTTACGCTGTAAAGACTGATCGCACAAATCATCAGAGGAGTATCACCTACAGGCTTGACGGTAAGCCAGCCGTGTGTATTTCCCTTCCCCGCATACTTGTTTCCTTTAGCCGCATAGCTATTTCCTTTAGCCGCATGCCTGCGAGTAGTGCACCAATCTGTCATATTTAAAGAATCATTGTTGTAACCAACTGATTTTCAACAGCCCGAATAAGTTAACGAACGGAAAGTCTCAGGTCATTTGGTCTGAGGCTTTCTTTTTAATAGCCTTGCAGCTCAATAAACGAGGTTTTCGAAACCTTCATGTTCCAAAGTGTCATATGATAAACTGCAAGTATTGTAGCCAATCGTGCGTAAAAGCCGGTGTGCGAAAGACGAAAAGGCAAACGTACAGGTGTAAAAATTGCGGAAAGTATCAGCAGCATGAATACAGCAATGGCGCATACCACTCAAGCATTAATAAGGATATAGTCAGCTTATTAATTGAAGGAGTCGGTATCAGAAGCATATCGCGGATACTTAGTATTTCCATGACCACAGTCATCAACCGGATCAAGCGCATTGCTCAATCCATCAATAAGACCTACACTTACGTTAAGAACGGAGTTTACGAAATCGATGAGCTATGGACATACATCGGGCAGAAAGACAATGAAACCTGGATTGCTTACGTGATCGACCGGGCGAGCAAGAAAGTAATTGATTTTAAAGTAGGTGCCCGAACAAAAGAGAACTTAAGAAACATAACTGATTTGGTACTCTCACTCGCTCCACAGAAAGTATGTACCGACGGGGTTGCTCACATACAAAAGCCTGATACCCGAATCACTTCACCGCATAGGTCTCCCTTACACACGGCACATTGAGCGCTTCAACCTGAACCTAAGAACCCATCTCAAACGACTAAGTCGTAAAACAATCTGCTTCTCCAAAAGTAAAGAGATGCTGGAAGCATGTTTGAAGATTTACTTTTGGTCTGCACCAAAGCTTAGTTTGTCAAAAGCATGAATCGAAACACAGCTCTTTATATAACACTGCTGTGCGGCAAGGATAGAAGCGTAAAGCCCACAGCGAGGAACGAGCGAGGACTTGAAGCGTCCCGAGGTATCGGGAAGCCTGGCCCGAGGAACGAGGGGCCGCCCCAACACAGTAGCCTACACTATGATGCTGCAGGAAACAAGTTGACGATGGCAAGCACAGTATTAATCGTTATCTATTTGAAATGACGAGAAGTAAACGCTTCTATAAGGTGAGTAGTGCACCAATCTATCATATTTAAAGAATCAACCTCGTAACCAACTGATTTCAATAGCCCGAATACATTAACCTCTTGCCTAAGTCAATGTGGTTTTAATTTATAAACAGGGGGAAGTTCAGACTGATCTTTCATCGACACTTTCAAATCATTAATCAAACCATTGCGAATATCGTAAATCCATCCATGCACCCATGGGCCTCCGCGTTTGACCCACGAATTTTGTATGATCGATGTTTGACTCAGGTCGAATACTTGTTCGATGACATTGTATTCAGCAAATGCATTTTCGCGCTCGTGCGGATCTTTGATTGCCTCGAGTTCCTCATAGTACATGTGATAGACATCCTTAATATGACGGATCCAGTTATCAATAATACCAAACTGTTTGTTACTCATAGCTGCTCGAAGTCCGCCGCAACCATAATGGCCACATACAATTACGTGTTTTACTTCAAGAACATTCACTGCGTAGTCCACAACGCTTAACATGTTCATGTCCGTGTGCACTACCAAGTTGGCAATGTTTCGATGCACGAAAATTTCCCCTGGATCAGTGCCAGTAATCTGGTTGGCGGGTACGCGGCTATCTGAGCAGCCTATCCAAAGGAATTTTGGTGTTTGCTGCTCTGAAAGACGGTTAAAGAAAGTGCTGTCCTCAATATTTCTTTGAGCTACCCACGCCTTGTTTTGAAGCAATAATTCTTCGTACTCTTGAATCGTTTGGTCCATCATTTATAAGTAAGTTTTGATTTGTAGTTTTAAACAAAGGCTCATCAGGATTGCGTTCACTTCATGTGACCGTAAAAATACTATTTTTACTAGCGCATCAAACCGTCACATTTAAAGAGTTATCGAACGCTCAATACACCTATGAGCCAACCAGTGACTATCCTGTAATGAGCTCCAGGTGACCGACCGACACCATAACTAAATATCCTTCTATTTTGGCATAATAACCTTTTTCGTGCTTCGTCTCAGCAAACCTTTCAAGTCCAACAATAAATCTGTAAAACTCCTGTGGTGAATTTATTTCCATCTTACCCCTGGCCTTATCTTTCAACAGGAAAGAAATACTAAGCCTGTTCGATAAGTCCGTTTTACATAAGGCAGACAATGCAGGGGTTAACAGAAGAGATGAATAAATTTCATCCGTTGGGGTAAATCCAAATCCTTGAAATTCTTAACTTTGAGTGTACAAAAAAGATTATGAGCGCAATAGAAATCAAAACCGAATTGCAACAGATGATCGAGCAGGAAAAGAACATCCATATTGGAAGCCATCTGCACGATCTTACAGAAAACACGCCTTAACCCGATGCTGAAAGAGAAGTTGACAGAGCGAGCGTCAAAATCGGAAAAAGACATCAACGAAGGTCGGCTGTTGAGCAAAGAAGAAATCATTCAGCGCACAGCACGTAAATGACCCATTAGCGAACGTCAGAATCGGGACATTATCTTCAGTTCCCTTTGCTGCAATTTCCCATAGCAAGACTGAACTATAAAATATACCGGCTAGACATTTTGAGCGAAAGACCATAGCGACAAATTTCGTCATAAGAATCAGCTTCGTAACCAATTGACTCCACGCTATATCTATGAACATAAAAACTATTTCACTATCATCTATCGTTGCTTGCCTATTATTTATTGAAGGTTGCTCAAAGAATGACGCTACCCCTTCATCATGCCAATTGATAAATTATAATGGCGAAGTGTATACTTATGTAAATACCAAGTTGACAAGCGGGAAAGCTAGCTGCTGCTACAGTATAACCTACAGCTATGATAACCAGAATAGGGTAATCCAAACTGTTGAAAATTCTGGCTCAACCACGACATCAATACTTTACTATGACAGAAACAATAACGTGATTAGGACTATTGACAGTGATCTTATTAATCAATCAACCAGTCATACTATTATAACATACAATTCGTCAGGTCAAAGGATAAAGCAACAATCATACTCGTATACTCCTTCGGCTAACTCAAATCCTGCGGATTCCACTTTGCTTGGTGAGTCAACGTATCAGTACCCCAATACAAGTACTCACAACTACTCCTCTCTTTCGATGACTATCTACTATTCTGGTGTTCCATTCAATTATGAGTATACCTATGAATATGATAATAAGGTTAACCCTTCTCGTCATCTTTTCAATTTCAACCCTTTCAATGAAACTGATAATAATCAAGTCCAAATTGCAATGACTTCACCTTCATCTATTACTACTAATTACGTTTACACCTATAATAGCAATGGTTATCCTTTGACTTCAACCGCAGACGGCACTATCAGCACTTACACCTATTCTAATTGCAAATAGTATTATAGTTATAAGAGGCACTGAGATACTTTATCTGGTAGGGATGAAAACAGGATGTAAGTGTTTCCCTGTGTGAACAACCCGTGAAAAATACCGCCTCGATACGGGAATTTCCCCGTTGACTCCAACAGCATTTAACCTCATGTTTGCTGAAACAAATCAACCCTATTTTATGATAAAGAATTATTTCTCCAGAGGGCGAATAACAGTAATGTCAATCCTCCTCCTATTGCTTGGATGCTCAACAGAAAGCCTGAGTCCATCCGGCAGCCAGCCTGGTAGTACATTGAGTATTTCAAAATCAACCGGAGTGGTTAAGCCCATGACCGCGCCTTGTGATCCCACACCGTACATTACTTCAATTACGTTAACCGACATGAACAAGAATCCGATCGCGTCTTGCGGTGGAACAATACTGGGCAATACAAATTATTACATTAAGGTTAGCGGCAAGGTGTCAAGTTTCTGCCTCACACTTTCAAGCGGCGGGACTATTGTTTCAGGTTCAAACCCTGCCTGTCGGGATAACGGTTTTCCGGTACCTTACCAGCCCGGCGACATTGGCACTGTTTATATTGAAATATTAACACCTTCAACACCTACTGGAATTGTGGGGTACGTTACTCCTTACGACGCCTGCGCTGGTGCTGAAACTCCTGTTAATTTCAATTTCGGCTTTGTGCCCGGTACGACCCTTACTTTCACTTATAATAACGGAAGGTTTATCGTAACTTCTAACTACCCGGTGGCCGATAACCTTAGCATAAGCGGAAACATCAAAGCCTATTCCGATAGTTGCTTAACTATGGTAGGCAAAGATGGCATTGCATCTAACACCATGAATGCCTGCACAACAAGCTTCTCAAGCGCGCCCAATCCGAACATGTCTTGTTCAGCAGTGAATTACAAATATACATTTGCAGAGGTCAATGGAACGACATTCTCAAGTAATGGTGTAGCAATCGTCAATGGGCACAGCTACAATGTCGTCGTTAACTGGTCGTGTGCGCCTTTTTCTGTCCTTTGTTATTAAGATTTTGTGCCACTTAGAGACACTAGAAAAAACGTGTCCGTGAAGCACTCTTATGAACGAGTCTCAAGAGTAAGTGTACTTGAAAAGTTTGATTGTAAAGCCCGGAGTGATCCGGGTTTTTCTTTGTATGTGTTTCATTTGTTTGACAACTGTATTCGAAGTTGATTTACAAAGGAGATCCTGCAGCGCCGCCGCTATAGTCTGAATCGCTGTCGTATTTAAACTCGGTGTGCTTACGACCTTTTTTAACTGTCACTACATAATGACCCGATGGCATCTCATCAAAATAAATCATCGTGTGGGTATGAGGCAGGCTATCTGCTTCCATAAACTTCTTGTTGGCATCGTATATCTCTACCACACCGCCAACGAAGGCTCTGTCCACTTTAAAGTAAAGAACATTTTTCTTTACAGAGAGAATTTTGAAATCGTTCCGGGGCTTAGGTTTGGCAAAAGAAACCGAAGCTATCAGAAGCATAACAATGGTGAAGAAGGTTTTCATAACTACTGTTTTTTGATTCACTCCCTCATTAACCAACAATATGCCAATCCAAACATGTGCGTTTTTATAAAATTAAAGCCTATTTGCCAACAATGGATTCCCAAAATGAGAAAACTCATCACCATTGGTACCGTTGGCCAATAAGAAACTTATCTTTTATCTGCCGTTGGCTTCCACTAGATTAGCTTCCTGGTTGAATAAGCCCTGCTTGTAATGAAAATATCTTCACATAAGACTCACCGGATGAGAATGGCAATGCTGTCGTTAACCTACCTCATCATTGCTCTCTCCTGCTCTACCAAGGATGGCAAAAATGGTAGTGCTGATAATGCAGACAGGTTAAGAGTTGTTCCAAAGGCAGACTCAAGTGCCTCCAATAACAATACAGAGAAAGGCATTAAGGAACATTTGATCGACACGAAAGCAATTGACCCTGCCATTAGCAGGTTTGTGTCAAGTTTGAGTCGCATGGAGCTTGTAAACGTCATTGGCAAAAAAGACCCGTTCGTCATTATAAGTCCGGGCGTGGGGGTTCAGCCTTCCTACACATTTGGGCAGTCGCTCGAAGACCTGCTTGGCTTAAGCGAGATTTTACTACTGCTTTCCGATTCGTCCGCTTTAGTTACCACGACTTACTACGACCTCGCAAAGAGTAAGTGTGCGGTTTTAGAGGAGTCTCCGGAGGGCATATACATCAAAGAGTTTGCTTTCGCTGACAAAATGGATGCCTTGCAGAGCAACAGCGATGATGAATCTCTCAACAACAAAATAAAAGCGAAGCTAAACTCATTAAAAGGCGAGAAAGGCGTTGAGATACTGATCAAGTTCAGTGACAAAAATCTCAACACTTTGTTTATCGATTTTTATACTTTCAAGAAGGATGGCGCGCTAATCGTAGCATTTGTAGATCAGCAAAACTGCGGAGCGTAGATAAAAGCAAAATCCAATGCAGGCACAAAAAACCGGCCTCTCAGAGAAGGAGATTCTCCAACTTATAACGCCAATAATTCAGACGCTCGAGCCCCTTCTCATGAAGCTCAGGGGCGAGTGATCACATGCTTTGTATGATCCACTGGTAGAAGGCAACTAAAACAACAAACTCATTATATAATCATAAACAACGTAAAATAGTACTGCCGCTAGCAAACCGATAAAAGCCATCACTACAACTTTGTCCATTTTTTTTCGATTCATCGCTTCCATATCCTTAGTTTTGGGATAGACTTAAAACTCCCGCCAAAGTTTAATGGCAACGAAAAAGGCCGGTAATAACACCAGCCTTTTCAATAGATCAGCTAACGACGCTGACTTAGTCTTTTTTCTTTTTTCCCTTCTTCTCGCCTTTCTTTCCTTTTTCTTCCTTCTTCTCTTTCTTTTCTTCCTTCTTAGGTTTTTCCTT
>Ga0206905_10124_pt1 | contig 21551 bp, 23 predicted proteins | sample Alteio_BWOrgHeat_43_FD_152940 | JGI IMG/M metagenome (GOLD analysis project Ga0206905, IMG submission 152940) | Enriched cells from forest soil in Barre Woods Harvard Forest LTER site, Petersham, Massachusetts, United States -... | ecosystem: Environmental > Terrestrial > Soil > Temperate forest >...
TCAGTGCCCTCCTGGTTTGCAGGTCGCCCATCACATCACCCATGATCTCTTCGGGCACCCGAATTTCCAAATCACAGATTGGCTCAAGCAATTGCGGCTCGGCTTTCATAAAAGCATCTTTAAATGCCATCATACCAGCAATCTTGAATGAAATGTCGTTCGAGTCTACCGGATGCATTTTTCCATCGTACACCATTACACGTACGTCGCGCACATACGAACCGGTGATCGGGCCTTCTTCCATTTTCTCCATCACGCCTTTTAATATAGAAGGGATGAAACGTGTATCAATCACTCCGCCAACAATACAATTATAGAATACCAGCCTTCCGCCCCATTCAAGGTCAATAACCTCTTTTCCGCGAATGCTAAAATCCTTTGGCTCGGGCATGCCTTCGTAGTAGGGTTCTATTTTTAAATGCACTTCACCAAACTGACCTGCACCTCCTGATTGCTTTTTGTGCCGGTAACTGGAATTGAATGGTTTGCGAATAGTTTCACGGTAAGAAATCCGAGGAGAAATAAAATCTACATGCAGCTTGTACACATTTTCCAAAAACCACTTACACACAGTTAAGTGCAGTTCACCTTGTGAAGAAATTATCAGCTGCTTCAATTCTTTTGAAAAGGCTACCTCAAGCGTAGGATCTTCCTGATGAATTTTGCTCAGCACTTCACCGATCTTTTCGTCATCGTTCTTGCTTTTTGCAACCAAGGCTGTCTTCATGCGCGGTTCAGGGAAAACTATAGGATCGATCGTCACGTCAAATTCTTTCGCACGAAGGGTTTGATTTGTATAGGTGTCTTTCAATTTTAACGTCGCACCGATATCACCGGCAACTAACCTGTCAATTGGGTTGCGTGTTTTTCCATCCATAATAAAAAGCTGATGAAATCGCTCAACGGCAAGAGTCTGACTGTTGATCAATTCTGACGTGGCTGTTACTTCACCGGAGATCACTTTAAAATAGGACAGTTTACCTAAGTTGGGCTCGAGGTGTGTTTTAAAAATAAATAAGACCGCAGGCTGTGAGCGGTCAAATGCAAGCTCTTTGCCAGAGGTGGTCCTCTCCGGCTTCGCGTCATTGGGCGAAGGTGCCACATTATCAATGAAGCCCATCATGCGGCCAGTACCCATATTTTTCTTGGCCGACATAACAAACACTGGAAACACATCGTGGTGTACCATGCCCAACTTCAAGCCCTCGCGCATTTCATCTTCATCCAACGTTCCTTTTTCAAAATATTTTTCCATCAACTTCTCATCGTTCTCAGCAGCCTTTTCAACCAACTCATTATGAAGCTGGTTCGCTTTTTCTTTTTCAGAATCAGGAATTAGCAATTTTTCCGGTTTGCCTCCGCCAGCCGGAAACTTGTACATCACCATTTTCAATAAGTCGATAATCGAATTAAAACTTTCGCCCTGATTTACCGGATATTGCATTTGCGTAACAGCATGACCATAGCGCTCTTTTAAAGAAGTGAGCGAAGAATCAAAGTCAGCCTTGGGGTGATCAGCCTGATTGACAGCAAAAATCACAGGCTTATTATATTGCCTTACATAATTCCAGATCAATTCGGTCCCCACCTCTACACCATGTTGGGCATTAATAGTAACTACGCACGTGTCGGCTACACGCAGCGATGCTATCATCTCACCGGCAAAGTCATCAAAGCCGGGAGTATCTATGACATTGATTTTATAATCACGCCACTCAGTATGCAGCACGGTGGCAAAAACGGAGTTACCTCGCTCCTGTTCAATCTCGTGATAATCGCTGACCGTATTTTTTCCTTCTATGGTGCCTCGTCGATGGATAATGCCTGCCTCGAAGAGCATGTCTTCTGCTAAAAGAGTTTTGCCGGATTTGGGCGCACCGAGCAGTACAATGTTTTTGATGTGTTTGTCGTCATAGATTTTCATAGGTGGGGATTTAAATGAAAACAAGAACGAAATGGGGAAATGAATATAACCCAAAAAGGGGAAAAAAGGAAATGAAAATTGACTTGTAAATTGGGCGTCAATTGTAACCCGTTACTTAATTTGGTTATGAAGAAAATAATTGAGGTTTTGAGTGAAATATCCCCTTTGGGCAAAAAAGACTTTGATGATCTGTCACGCATTTTCACTACCTCAACTTTGGAGAAAGGCGACTATTGGATACAGGAGGGAAAGAAAAATAACAACGTTGCTTTTTTAGAGAATGGTTACTTGAGAAAATATTATGCGAAAGACGGAAATGAGATTACCGATTTTTTTTACTTCGAAAATGACTTCTGTGCAGACCTGCCTTCAATTATCAGCAATTCAGAGCCGCTGTCGAACATAGTTGCCATGCAGCCGACAACGCTCACTACTTTCTCTTACTTTGATTTTAATGAGCTATGTAAATCTTCTTTGGCTCTTGAGCATTTACACAGGGTAATCGTTGAATATACCTTCATTCGTTTTTACAACAGGGCGGTCTCATTCATTTTACAGACGCCCAAAGAGCGCTACGAACAGTTGATACAAACCAACCCCCGAGTGCTGCAAGAAGCAACACAATACCATATTGCCTCTTATTTGGGAATAAGCCCTCAACATTTGAGCCGACTGAGAGGTCAACAATCCATTTCTTAACAAATGCGAACGAGATTTTTCTGAGCAGGTCATTCCTTTGCTAAAAAAGGAATGACTATGAACAACTTAGAAAAGGTAAACATCAATGACAATGATCAATGGATTTTGGTTAGAGGCGATGAAGAGGCTCCGCTTTTAATTCATGTGCAGGCCGGACCGGGCTTTCCGATGATCCCCGAAGCAAATGCAATGAAAAAATTGTTTCGCTTTGAAGAAGATCACCTGGTAGCTTATTGGGATCAAAGAGGATGCGGCAAGTCATTTAACAAAAGCATTGACCCAAAGACTATCAACTTCTCACAATTAACAGACGATTTGATTGTCTGCACAAAATATTTATTGACGAAATACAAAAAAAAGAAAGCTATTCTGGTAGGCTATTCAATTGGCGCGACTGTCGGATTGATGGCTGCCTCCAAAGAAAGAAACCTATTCAGTCATCTATTTTTAGTTGGAATCGATATAGACATACCATCGGCTAATAAGAGCCTTGTTGAGTTCACTCTGGCAAAAGCAAAAGAGAGAAATAATAATAAATGGATGAAAGAAGCAGTCGAGTTGAGTGAAACAAAAATTACAGAAACAAAAGCATTTCAAAGACGAGCAAAACTCCTGACTAACCTGGGAGGAATAAATATCAGAAGTAATTATATCCAATTATTGAAATCATCAATTACTGGAATGTTGCTCAGCAAATCGTATAGATTGAGTGATATTCCCAGGGCAATTCAAGGAATGGAGTTTTGTCAGAATGCATTGCTGCCCGAGTTAGATACCTTAAACTTGTTTGATAGAATAAAAAGCATTGATGTTCCTGTTCACTTTTTACAAGGAAAACAAGATGCGGTTGCACCTTATCAAATTGGCCTAGACTATTATAAATATCTTCAGGCTCGGGAGAAAACATTTACGACATTTGAGCATTCTGCACATATGCCGCATTATGAAGAGCCAGGGAAGTTTACTGCCACACTAAGAGAAGCGCTAAAAAAAGATATGCAAACAACTCTGGTGATGGCGAAAGAAAACAATTAACTAACTTTAAAAGAAAAAAGACATGGTAATTGAGAGATCAAATAAGGCTAAACTAACCATAACATTGTCTTCATCTATTGATAGCTACGGATTACAGCGATTAATCGATTATGTGAAGTATTTAGAAGCAACTTCAAAGAGCAAAGCTCAGCAAACTGAGGTCGATAAACTTGCAAAAAAGGTAAACGCGTCATGGTGGGTAAAAAATAAGAAACGGTTTATTCAGTGAAAATAGTTGTCGACACCAATATTGTATTCAGTGGAATCCTGAATACTAACGGAAAAATTGGTGACATTCTGATTAACTCACATGGTCTGATTGATTTTATTGCGCCTGATTTTCTAAGAACTGAAATTCATAAACATCATAACAAGCTCTCCAAAATTTCGGGCTTGTCATCAGAAGAAATCTTTGAATCAGAATTTCAGATTTGCAAAGACATTAAGTTTATTTCTGAAGAACTGATTTTGAGCGCTAATTGGAAAACCGCGTTTAATCTTGTCAAGGAGGTGGATGAAAGTGATATTCACTATGTTGCATTCTCCAAACAGTTTAATTGTAAAATCTGGTCAGGTGACAAACAATTAATACGAGGGTTAAAAAGAAAAAGCTTCGAGGATTTTATTTTAACAGATGATTTGTTCCTAACTCGGGAAGCTTTAAAAAAACGGAAAAAATGAAACTCCTCCATCCATCTTCCTGGAAAGACTATGAACTCATTGACTCTGGTGATGGAGAGAAGCTTGAGCGCTTTGGAAAATACATTTTGATTCGTCCAGAGCCGCAGGCCATCTGGCAAAAGTCAAAAACGGAAAATGAGTGGAACAAACTAGCACACGCTCAATTCAGGCGTGAACAAAAAGATCATTTTCGGTTTGGTGATGAAGTAAAGGGTGGCTGGAAAAAAAATCAATCTATGCCCGACAGTTGGAATGTGAATTACCAACATAATGATTTAACCATTACTCTCCGATTGGCGCTCACAACGTTCGGCCATGTTGGTATTTTTCCTGAGCAAGGTGAAAACTGGAATTTTATTTTAGAAACAATTTCAAACTGGAACACTAAAAATTCACGAGTCTTAAATCTATTTGCTTACACCGGAGCTGCTTCAGTTGTTGCACGGAGTGCAGGCGCAGAAGTTACGCATGTGGATGCCTCGCGACCTGGATTAAATTGGGCTAACCAGAATATGCAACTCAACCACCTCGACAATATTCGTTGGGTATATGAAGATGCACTCAAATTCGTAAAGCGCGAAGCCAAGCGTGGCAACAAATACAATGGCATTATCATGGATCCTCCTCCATATGGCCGCGGACCAGAAGGCGAGAAATGGACATTGCAAGAAAAATTGGACGAGTTGGTTTCGCTCAGCCACCAATTACTTGAACCAAAAGACTGCTTTTTCATTTTATCAATGTATGCCGTTGGGCTATCTGCCACCATTGGACTAAATGTGGTGAAATCGCATTTCAAAAATGTGAATGCCGAGTTTGGGGAGTTCTTTCTTAAATCACCCGATACACGTGATCTGCCCATGGGAACTTTTGTAAGGTTCGTCAACTGATTCCTTCTGTCCGTATTTTTTAAAAACATTTCGGTTTCGGTTTCGTTAGTCTCGTCCATAAATCAGATCAACGTGACCATGAAAAAAATCCTTCTTTATTCCTTCATCTTAATGACTTATCAGCTCAAAGCTCAAGTTGATACGATCACAACTCAAAATCTCAAATTGAATATTTCCAAGGCAACGTCTTTGAAACATTCATATGTCGTATTCTTTACAGATAGCATTGGTAACAGAACCACAAGTGCGGATATCTGGGATCGAGAAGTAAGCATAACAAAAGATCAGAAAGGCTCGTCGCTTTATAATTTTTCTTGGAAATGGTACAACAAAGATTCATTAGTGCTAAATGCCAATGGTGTTTGCAAGTTCCCCTCCCTCGAACCTCAAGAGTATATATCCTATAATAAAAAGAAACAAAAACGCGTGGTTCATTATGAAAAGAACCAGGCGAACGTTGAAGGAAAGAGCAGAAAAACTCAACGTGACACTACTTATAAAGTAAATGTGGATCTGCCTGCATTTGTCTTTCCTATGGATATGGAAATATTGCCCTTGCTTCCCATTAAAAAAGTAGGACAGGAATTTGCCATCCCGTTTTATGAACCCGGTTCTCCGCGTGCTGCTTACTATAAATGCGTTGTCCTTGGAAAAGAAGAACTAAAAATGACAGAAGAAACAAAGGTAAAATGCTGGCTATTGAAATTAATCTATTCCAAAGATGCTTATGCTACCTTCTGGATCACTGACTCTTCCCGCGAAATCATAAAAATGCAAAACCCGTTTAAGGGAGGGTATCGGTATAAAGTAAAATTATATTGATCAATTCATCAGGCGCGGAATAGCCCTGATGTATACTTCGGCCGAGAAAGGATTGTGGCCGTAGAAAGTTTCAAGTAGAGAAGGTATAAAACTGAGTGTGCCCTGAGCTCCAATTGCGATATTAGTTTTGAGCCAAGAAGATATACTTCGATTGACACCCACAGTGAAAGATTGAATGGCTAAGATTTGATCTCCCAGCGAAGTCAGTTGTAATTCTTCGGTAGATTTATTCACCCATTCATACCGGCTGTACACTGTTGTTGTTTTTAACTGGTAATTACCTTCAGCAAGGATAGATTGCTCCTGATGGTTTGCTCCTTCATTGTTATATCCCCAGACCAATGCGGCTGTTAATAAGTTATTTCCCGTCCTTTTTTTCGAATAAATAACGGAGGCAGTTGATCGATTAACATTTTGTGCTGGTACCAAAGCCTCGGGATTCTTAATGAACGCATGTGATGCTTGCAGTACAAAATTTTGGGAGGGGGCGTAAGAAAGTCTATAGCTGTAACTGTCAAATCGCGGCTTATCAAAATTATAGCGGTTTTCATCTGGCTCCTGGCCGGTAAATGAGGATGTCTCTATTTTGAATTTCTTGTAGCGAATACCAAACGTTGCCACACCAAAAGTAATATGGGTTGCATCTTGCCAGTGATGACCCAATGGCGCATCAGGATTGTTGATAGCTGAAATACGATGCATGAATGCCGTTGGCCCGAGTGCAGGTTCTCCCGGATATCCAACATAAACCGATACATCAATGTCGTTGTTAATTCTTTGCGTGTAAGCTACTGCTAGTTCAGAAAATAAATCATGCGGGTGCTGTCGGTTTACCAAAGGCTTGCCATTATACGATTCGCCGGTTTGAAACAACAGTGGATAGCCATTACCTCCTTCGGTTATGGGGTCGATGGAAAACATTCCACGCAATAACAACAGTCCGTTTCCTCCCACCTGTTTTTGGGCCATACCCATAGCCCAACCTGTCGCATCAAATTGCTTACCCCCACTATTAAAATTATTATTCAGGTTTTGCCAATTCTGGCGGACAAACAACGCGCCATGATACATGTAGTTCCACGAATTCTTACTTTTCATCCACGCGTACATTGGTGTGGCATCGGGTAGCCAGCCAGTGCCGGAGCCGTTGCGGTTCATTGGCAAACTCTTCGAGAATGCATGCGTCATCATCTTCATGCCTGGCATATTCATCGGCTTGTCAATTGCGCCAAGTATTTTTGATTTTGATATTTTATACGTTGGCTTGGCCGACAAAAGTTTAAGTGGAAAGGACACTTTAATTTTCTCCCAAACAATAATTATCTCAACATTCGTTTCGTCAATCTGACGCCAATAATATCGCAACCGTTCATGATGAGGCGATTCAGTCACCGGCACAGTAAGGCGGACAACATCCTCTTTCTCCGAATAATCATCGGTCAGATGTTGTTCGAAGTTTTTATTAAGAATAATCGTCCAGCGATCTTTTGAGGGAATAGTAAACAAGGCGTACTTACCTGCTTTTATTTCTTTGCCATTAACTTCAACTGGCACGCTCAGCTCAATGGCTGTGGCACTATGAGCACCTGTTACCCAAACTTGATCATAAGGAACTAATCCTCCCCAGATTACCCGGCCGCGGACGGAAGGTGAATAATAACCTATGCGGAAACGTACTTTTCCAATAGCCAAATCTGCCACCGACGGAATGCTGCCGCGTGTAGTATCCTGAGTTTGTGAAAACCCAACTATTGACCCAAGCATCAATATCAAATTTAAAATAGAAGTAATTTTTTTCATGATGAGCAATTAACGATCAAATCCTATATTTGGCTGTGAATGAAATGTTAATTTCGAAAAGCCGTATTCAAAAAATATCATACTGATGAAGAAACTACTTAGGTCTATAGTACTGATTGCTCTGACAAGTTCAGCATTTTTAATTTCTTCCTGCGACCATAAAAAAACACACGATCAAGCCATCGAAGTTACCGGCCCAGAAGCCGACAAATATGTTTGTCCGATGCATCCGGACGTAACAGGTAAAAGTGGAGACACTTGCCCTAAGTGTGGCATGAAACTAGAACTAGTAGCCGAAAGTAAAGAAGTGAATGAATATTTCATGATCTTCAAAGCAATACCAGAAATAGAAGCCAATAAGCCGGCAATACTTTCACTTACCCCTTCTATTAAAGGTCACGAAAATGAAACTGTCTCTTTAGACGTTCAGCATGATAAGAAAATCCATTTGATAGTAGTTAGCAAAGACCTTTCTTACTTTGATCATATTCATCCCGAACCTCAGGCCGATGGATCTTATCACATTAAGGTTTTGGCAAAAGATGAGAACTATTCCAAAGGAAAATTTCAAAGTGAAACTCGTTTCAATCAAGGCGGGGATTACGTCTTGTTTGCCGACTATTTACCAAGCGGTGCAGATCATCAACTGGACAGGAGTGAGTTGCATGTAGCAGGAACTCCTTTTAAAGACCAACATTATACTACTGAAAAATTAACAAGTACAACCGACGGATATGAAGTCTCTCTGGTAACTGAGAGCGGGAATTTTTTCAGTGAGGGCACGTCTCATATTTCGGCAATTGTAAAAAAGGGCGGAAAAGAAATTCCTGCCGATCAGCTTGAAGATTATTTATCAGCAAAGGCTCACATAGTTGTGATTAGCGAAGACACCCAAAATTATTTGCATGTTCACCCAAACGTAGCCAAGGGCAGGCTCGACTTACATACAACATTTGGCAAGGCTGGTATTTTTCGAGGCTGGTTACAATTTAAGACCGAGGGGCAAGTTCACACCGCAGATTTTGTAATTAATGTTCAAGAAGGGATGACACCAGGAGCTAAAGAAGACGCTCATCATCATTAGCTTTCAGTTTCATCTTTCAATATTTCGGTGGCCTGCGCTGAGTCTACTTCAAACAGGTGAAGCCGTACTCCCGGGAACACATCGTTGCTAATAGGGTAAAGATTACCGAAGTTCTCCCCAGAAAGAAAACAGGGAATGCCATATGCATCTAGTTTAGTTTTGGCCAAGTTGGCCTCCACGGCTATGTGATATGCGCGAAAGACGATTATCTTTTCTTGTGAATCGGGTACTTCGAGGTACATCCCATCAAGTTACAATTAATAAAAGTGATTTTAAGAACAAAGGATGATTTGAGCTATTTCGCCGTCTTCCTTCCTGTTTTCAATTTTGTCAGAGTCTCACGCACGGCTATTGCCGGTAGCGTAGCTTTGTTTTCTTCAACATACTTTTTCAGTGCAGCGCGGTGCAATTTCACCATGCTACGCAATGTCCACGAGACAGCTTTTGTAATGAGGATTTCTTTTTCATGTTTGAGCTCTTCTATGAATTGAAATGTCAAGGCTGCAAGTCGTTTGTCGTCTGATCGCGTAAGCGCTTTGCATAGCAAAACCAAAGAAGCTCTGCGCTTATTGATATTCTTGCTTTTGTTCAATTGTGATAAAAGTTTTGTCCAACGCAACCAATCTTCCAAAATCTGATCTGCGCTGAAGTGGCCATAGCAAACGGTATCTATTTCGGCCCAGCCCTCCAGATTATTTAGCCATTGGTTGAGAATTTTCGGATCGAAAGACATCCGTTCCTTGCCTGAATAATCAAGCAGAATGCCTGCCATCATTTTTTCTGTACCTGACGGAGCTTTCATCAATGCCGTTATCAACCCAAGAAATTCTTTAGGCGAAAGAACGTTAGCTTTTATCCACGCCTTGCCGACACTTCGCAGTTTGGGCGTGCTGATTGCATAGCGAGGGTGGCTATTGCCAAGGTAATTGTCTTGAAAAGTATGTTGCGTGGCTTGCCCTGAATTCTTCTTGATTTCGGTAAGAAGCGCTTGATGAAGTGACTGGATGCTCATGGCTTATAGATTGGATGGCGAAATAAATTTTTTCCCCTGTTGACCTTTCTCTATTTTTGCATCGAAGTAATCAAATTGGCTCCGTATTTCAATGGATAGAATTTCAGATTCCGATTCTGAAGATGTAGGTTCGATTCCTACCGGGGCTACAAAATGGAAATATTATTTTCATGATATCATTGTCGAAGGTGGACATTTTGTCAAGGTCTTTTTCAGTTAGGAAAATGGTGTAAATAACTCCCCTAACTTTACTCTCCTCATTACTTCAACAGCCTGGGCTCTAAAGCCTAGGTTCTCAGTTGAATTGTTTAAATAAAATTATGCTACTTTCACCATAGGATATGAGAGTGGGGCGTAATATAAGTTACCTTTTATGCTAGTAGATTATTTATTCCGAAACGAACAATTTAATGACCAGACCCTTTACCTACTTTCTTTGCCTGCTTGTCATAACAGGATGTTCGATTAATAACAACGATTATAACATCAAAGGCCTTTCTTCACAGCCGACGGTAGCCTTGCCATTATTACAGGGGAGCATTGGCCTTACAGATCTTTTTTCACAACAAGATTCAACTTATGTAAAGGTTTACCCCGACGGGCTGATTTATCTTTCTTATGATCAGGAATTGGAATCTCGTGATATACGCAACCTTGTGGTGATTCCTGATGTAACTACGACCCACTTTCTCGGAGTACCTTCTGGAACCTTCCCTCCTGTTCCGTCGGACTATAACTCCACTATAACCAGCTCTCCTGTAAGCCTTCCAATCTCGCCAGAGTTGCTTAATGAAATCGGTTTTAAAAGTGGAGTATTAAATTATGACATGAGTTTGGCGCCCCAAAATCCGGGTTTCAAATATTCAGTCTTGATGTCTATTCCTGAATTTCTCGATTCAAACGGTAACTTCTTTAATGTAGAAGCCAGTGGAACGGGCGCTATTTCCCTGGTCGGTTATACATTCAAAAGCGTTGTAGCAAACCGGTTCACCTTGCAATTAACCTTGGTAATAAAACAAAATTCGAATACCGTTACAATTCCTTCAGGAACAAACGTAAAAGTCGATTTGTCACTTACAGGCCTCGACTTTACTTACATCAAAGGTTTTTTTGGAGATCAGACAGTCACACCTCCTATTCAAACTATAAACCTGGGTGCATTTGGCAATTCATTAATTAATGGAACTCAGGTTAGCTTCAAGCAGCCCATCATCAATTTGACGGCAATCAATGATTATGTGGTTCCGCTACAAGTTAATTTTATAACACTCTTGGCCAAGAAGCCGAGCGGATCAATTCCTATTACTATCACGCCTTCAAATCCGGTACAAACAAATTATCCAATAGTTTTAGGAACATCAGCGACAACTACTGTGACTGTCACCAATGTACCTGAGGTGCTCAACTTTGCTCCTACACAACTAGCCTATCAGGTAAGTGGGAGAATTAACGCCGGGCTTACAGGCGGCACAAATTACATGGCTGACACAAGTCAACTCAGGGTAAAAATGCATATCGAAATTCCGTTATACGGGAGTGCCTCGAATATCTTGCTCACAGACACCGTGACTTTGAATCTGTCTACAATAAATCAGACCCTGGTTGATGTGGCGACTTTACAAACTTCAATCACCAACCAAATACCGTTAAGTGCAAGCCTGCAATTGTATTTATTGGATAAAAACAACAAAGTACTTGATTCTCTTCTTTCCAGCAGCCAGAATCCAATTGTTAAAGGGAGTACAGTTGACACCTCAGGAGCTTTACAATCGGCCGGGGTATATGATCAGAATTTGGATTTAGATACTAATAAAATCAACAAATTATTTCAAGCATCTAAAATGATTTTAGTCGCTCGAATGAATACCTCAGGAAGTAGCAGCACTTCTACCGATGTAAAATTTAAATCACAATATACTCTCACAGCCAAGATCGGCATGCTCATAAAACTCAAACTTACTACCACCTTCTGATGAAAAATAGCTGGCTAATCGGGGTGATCATTTTATTAGGGGCATCCACAGGATATTCACAAAATGAAGGCACCCTGACTTTCATGAATAGCTTACCTCAGACCAACGACAACAACCCGTCTGCCATCCCGAAATACAGTTTTTCTTTTGGCCTACCAGCGAGCTCGGTAATGGCATATTATGCCAACAATGGGTTTTCCTATAATGATGTGATCAGCAAACAGCCCGATGGAACAGTAAATGCCGACCTTACCAAACTGAATAGTAAAATAAAGCCAAAGAACTATATCACACAGGCTCTCGCGGTTGATTTGCTGCGATTGGGTTTACGCGTCCACAAACAATTTTATCTCACGCTTAATGCCCAAGCAAAAACCTACAATCGCCTGATGCTACCTAAAGACCTGTTGGGTATTTTTATTAATGGGAATGCTCCTGTCGCAGGTGCCACCGGAACCACTACTCTTTCAATGAGCCCCAAAGCCGAGTCATTGACCTACTTACAAACTTCAATCGGTGCAGCTTACTCCCCGACCAGTGCGTTGACTTTTGGTGCGCGAATCAAATACCTCAAGGGCCTTGAAAATGTGACAACGCAGAACTCATCTTTTAATTTAACGACAGATAATTCTACTTATGCTCTGACAGCAACTGCGGGGATGGACGTGCGCACTTCAGGAATTTATAATTTCACACAATCCGGTTATTCATTTAAGTTAAATGACTACTTAAAAAATAACGGGTTTGCTCTTGACCTTGGTGCCACCTACAAAGTGACTCCCAAACTTACCGTGGCCGCAAGCATTATTGACCTTGGAAGTATAAATTGGAAAAACAATACCTATGGATATTCACTTGATCCATCAAAAGCCAAATACAATTTTCAAGGTGTGGATTTGAGTCAAATAATTAAATCGAATAATAATTATCTGCAAGCTCAGGGCGATTCCATTCAAAAAAACTTCAAAGTTCAGCAGGCACCAATTGGCAGTTATCGCACGCCAATCCCAGCGCACATGTATGTGAATGGTAGCTATACATTGAATCGTCAGCTTACGCTGGCGGCCGTGTTATTTTCCGAGATTTTCAAAGGACGAATGTCCACCGGAATTACCGTTGGTGCTAACAAACATTTCGGAAGTATTCTTAGCCTGGCGGGAAGTTATACGGTGTCTAATAATTCCTATAACAACATTGGTGCTGGAGTCTCCCTCAACCTTACTCCTGTTCAATTGTTTATGGTAGGCGACAATCTTTTACGAATCCCGTTTTCGGGAGGTAACCTAAATACATTTGCCAATTCTACTCAATTTTTTAATGTCAGGGTCGGAATGAATTTTGTGTTTGGATGGGATAAAAAACATGACATCAAAGGAGATCCTACCGCCGAACAATTTCAAACGAAAAATGGAAAACAAGCAGTTTCAACAGGCGTGAGTGGCGGCGATTTTCAAACCAAAAAAGGTAAGAGCATTGCCAAAAACACTGCAAAGGCTTCTGATTTTAAGAAGAAGGGTAGAAAAAAGAATAAGAAAAAACCACAGCCCAAAACAGATTCTTGATTTATACTGTTAAAGTGAAAACCAGTACATAATCCGGACACAGCTGATAGCCTAATCTCACGTCTCTCTTTTGGCCATCCGATGAAATCACTCCGTTGAGATTTCCTTCTTCTTGCAAAAGAAATGGCGCTATGTTCAATTGGTTGGAGAAATGAAGGCCACCCAAACCGTGGATTTTGTACATCGTTTCTTTAGCACACCAGTACACACAATGTTTTATTCTGTCGGCTCCCGCATCGGCAAGTTCTATCGGCGATAAAATACGTGATGCTATTTTCAAAAGTTTTTCTTTGGGCTGTTCCAAATCAATGCCAACCGACTGATACATATCAATCTGGGCAGCCACAAAAGGATACGAATGTGAAAGCGAAATGTGATGTGGATATTTTTCCAAAAAAGGTTTTCCGATATTGTCTTTAATAATGCCAAAGAAACGCAAGCCAAGATGATTGGAAAGAGAGATCAAAAGCTGGCGGCCAGCGAGCCATTCCAGTTTTTTCTTTTCGTGGGTAATCTCAGGAGGAGGAGTGCCAGTAATGCCGCTGGTGAGTTGGGCTTCTGTCTCATCAATGCGCCATACTGCCCAGCCGCTCTGTTCTCCTGTTTTATGAAATTCCTTTAAAGGCATTGGTATTCGGTCTTTATCGTTCAATTTTGTAAAAATACTCCCATTCTAAAACTTTGAGCAAAGTACAAGTTACCAAACTCCACACGTTCGCAGGTCACCGCGATTGTGTTTACACCTTGCAACCGGGAAGCAAACCTAATCTATTTTTCTCTGGTGGAGGCGATGGCATGGTTGTGCAATGGGATTTGCAACAACTTGGCGATGGTGAATTGATAGCCAAACTAAACAGCTCGATTTACTCTTTGCTCCACATTGCCGATAAAAAAATATTAATCGTTGGGGAAAACTATTCGGGCATTCATCTGATAGATTACGAGAATAAAAAGGAACTCGCTTCGCTTCAGCTTACAACGTCTGCGATTTTTGATGTTCAACATTTTGAAAACGACCTTATCATTGCAACTGGTGACGGATTGCTAACTATTGTTGATCTGGAGAAATGGGAGGTAAAAAAAAGGATAGCAACGTCTGAAAAAAGCGCTAGAACGATAGCTATCAATGAAAAAACGGGAGAGATGGCCGTTGGGTTTAGTGATCATTGTATTCGCATTTTCAGCTTACGCGATTTTGAATTGAAACAAGAGATAAAAGCACATACCAATTCAATTTTTGCGTTGAGCTATTCTCCCGATGGTAAATTATTACTCAGCGGAGCGCGCGACGCAAAACTCAAAGCGTGGGATGTTCTGAGTAGCTACACACAGACTGAAGAGGTAGCTGCGCATTTGTACGCGATCAACCACCTCACGTTTGCACCCGATGGGAAACATTTTGCGACCTGCAGCATGGATAAGTCGATTAAGGTCTGGCGTGCAGACGATTTACAGTTACTAAAGGTCATTGACAAAGGCAGGCATGCCGGGCATGGCACTTCTGTGAACAAACTACTGTGGACCTCGTATAACAATCAGTTAATAAGCGCCAGCGATGACCGTACCATTTCTGTCTGGGATTTACTATTTTTGTAAAGTCGCTCTTTTAAGTACTAACGAACCGGGGCAGGGATGGAAGTGAAAAGCCCGAAGCGCGCTGCGTGTGTGCTGGACGGACTTGTAACGAACAGCCCGGTGGTGTGTCTCACACCAGTCCCCAAAATATTTTTTAAACTTATTCGTTGACCATTTTTTAAACTTTAAAAAAACCGCTGTATGAAAATCACACCACTGGAAATTCGCCAAAAGGCCTTTGAAAAAGCTTTGCGTGGCTACGACAAAGATGAAGTGAGTGCATTTCTGCAATCCCTCTCGCAAGAGTGGGAGCGCACGCTGGACGAGACGAAAGAAATGCGAATCAAAATGGAAGCTACCGAACGCGAAGTGAACAAACTGCGCGAAGTGGAAAGCTCGCTTTTTAAAACATTGAAGACTGCCGAAGACACCGGTGCCAATGTTATTGATCAGGCTAATAAAACAGCCGCGCTGATTTTGCGCGAAAGCCAATTGAATGCTGACGCGATGCTGAATGAAGCAAAGACCAAGGCCAAGAACACAATTGAAGAAGCCGAATCTATTTCTAAACAAATGTTGGCCGAAATGGAAGAACGCCTGAAAATGCTTGGTCAGCATTATAGAAATTTGGAGCTTCACAAAGAAAATCTTTTGTCGGATCTTAAGCGTTTAGCCAACGAAACCATCGACCGGATGGAACGTGCGAAAGCAGCAAGCCGTGATTTCGACCCCGATCAACACCTCGCCTTGGCCATGCGTGAAACAAAAAGATCGCTCTTCCCAAATGCGGAAGTTGAAGCAGAATTAAAAAAGCCAACTCAACAGCCATCAGCAGAAACAGAACCTGTTGCTCCTCCATCAATGGCTGAGGTGATGAAAAATCAGCGCTCATTCTTTGACGAAATTCAATGAATGGAAAGATAGCGCTCGAAGGGTTGGAGTTTCATGCGTATCATGGAGTTTATCCGCACGAACGATCTTCGGGAAATAAATTTGAAGTGGACGTAATTGTGGAGACTGAATTTCAAAATACGGCCTTCCGGGATGATCTCAGTGGTACTATTAATTATGAAGATCTATACGCGCTTGTAAAAACTGAAATGAGCAAACCCTCGAAGTTGCTGGAAACCGTGGGGCACGCGATCGCGGAAATAATTTTAAAAACATTTGCCAGCGCAATTAACGTAGAGGTAAAGATTTCAAAGTTCAACCCACCGATTGGTGGTGTCTGCAAAAAAGCTAGCGTGGTAGTGACGAGAGGTAAGAGTTAAGACATAAGTATCAAATTGTAAGACTTAAGCTATTAATGCGCAAGATCAACTTGATTTGTGCCAGCCTCCACGTTCGATCGCTTCTTGTTCGATGAAGACAAACCCGCGTGCATCGGCACCTTCATAGAAATCTACCGCTTTGCCAATCAAATACATGGTGTGCTTTTTATCAATAAAGATTGTAATGCCTTCAGCTTCGTAGGAAAGATCGGAAGGCTTTTGCTTGTCGAAGCCAATAATAAGGGAAACTCCTCCGCAGCCATGTCCGCCACGCGCACCTATTCGCAAGCCATATCCTTCGGGGATGTTTTTGGTTTGCATGATCTTGCGAGCTTCGGCAGCCGCAAGCGGGGTAAGTAGTACTGGTTTGAGAGAATCAAACATGATATTCAAACAAAGGTGATTGAAAAATAGTTAATTTTCGTGCAAATAATTCCCATGGAAGCTATAATAGAGTTTATAAAAATACTTGTCCCTGCCTCGGTAGTGCTTTATGCTGTGTATTTGATGGTACGTACCTTCGTTGCGCGTGAGATCGAGTTGAAAAAACTTGAAGTGAGGTCTCGTAGCATCGAAACGATCCTGCCGGCTCGTTTACAGGCGTATGAGCGGGTAACACTTTTTTTGGAACGAATCTCCCCGCAAAATTTGCTGATTCGACTGAACAACCCTGCATATACCGCGCGCGATTTTCAAAAGGTGTTGCTGGATGAAATTCGTAATGAATATAACCACAACGTCTCTCAACAAGTGTACATGACTGAAGAAGTTTGGAATCAGGTACGCACTGCCAAAGAGGACTTGATTATCACTATCAATGAATCGGCTGGACAAGTGGCGGCTGAGTCTACGGGCATTGACTTGTCAAAGAAGATTTTTGAGATGACGATGGACAAGAAGACGGATCCGATTGGTCATGCTCTTAGCGAGGTGAAAAAGGAAATTCAGCAAACTTTTTAGTTGACAGCAGTTCAATTGAATTCATTCATTGAAAAGCATAAACGATGATTGCCGTTATTCAACGAGTCGCTGAAGCTTCCGTCACAATTGATGGAAAAATAAAATCAAAAATAGAAAAGGGATTATTGGTCTTGCTCGGGATAGAAAATGCAGATAATTCTGAAGACATCGAGTGGCTTGCCGGTAAGATTGTGAATCTTCGTATTTTCAACGATAGCGATGGCGTGATGAATGTGAGTGTGAAAGACAACAGCGGGGATATTATTGTGGTCAGTCAATTTACTTTACATGCCAGCACTAAAAAAGGAAACCGGCCTAGTTATATCAAAGCCGCCAAGCCCGAAATAGCAGTTCCGCTTTATGAGAAATTTGTTTCAGTCATTTCAGACGCCCTGGGAAAACCTGTACAGACAGGAGAGTTTGGTGCTGACATGAAAGTGAATTTGCTGAACGATGGCCCCGTAACGATACTTATTGATACTAAGAATAAAGTCTGAGCTTAAGAAGCCGCTGCCGCCCATACCAGGATAACGTTGGCCAGCACGTAAATACTCGCTACCATTTTAGAGCCAATCCTGTTTACTCGCACGCTTTCTTCTACCTTTTCCATATCGTGAAGTTTCAGGCAAATAGCTGAAACTACCAGAATGGCAAAAATCGTAAAGAAGGTAATCGAATGAAGAGTATCAACCAAGGTAAAAGACGCAGATTCCGGTAAGATTGAATCTATTATATATTTGTTACCCACAGCCGCAAACAGTCCGCCTACCGGTAATCCAAAACGTGGCTCGACTTCTGATGGATGAGGGGCAAAACCAACCATCGCAATCAGGAATGAGATATACATACCGATGAATATTTTTAAAAACAGTCCCCACGCATTTCGTTCGATGTCCATTTCAATATTAAACGCTGAGAATACCTGATGATCTTTGCCCGGCCTGTAGTCACCAAATCCCGTTTCGTATAACTTCTCGCTTGCGTTTACATTAAAGTTTTTAATCTTCCAGCCTGCCAGTGTTTCATCGGGATCAAATTTGCTCCCTCTCACGTCTGGCTTGAATATCAAATCATTTCTATCAAACAGAGAGTTTTCGATATGAATTCTCAGATGTTGTTTGTCGAATGGAAAGTCGAGTACATTCCAGTTTTCTTTCATGATACATTTCATCTTCAGCATTGACCATTGCTGTGTTCCAATACTATCTTGTAATAGTTGAGGCGTGTCAATGGTTTTGGCATTAGTGATGTCCAGCTGCTTTACAAAGTCAAATTTTCTATCATTGTACAGGAACCACAGCCAGAAACGAGCGGTGTACTCCTTGTCGTGAAAGTTGATATCATGCACGCTCATCACATACGCGCCAACCTTCACGGTGTCAGGTGCTGCCTGTGCTGGCGGGCATAGAACCGCCAAGGCAAGAAGGAGTAAGTATCGCTTCATAAACAACTCAAAGTAAACAACAACCCGCCACTTCTCAAATTTTTTCAACTTTAGAGTTTAAGGTCTTAGTTTTGTTTAGAGCTAAGTTGTAATTTTCCGAAAAATTAGAGCCATGCAAATACTTGTTGTCCTTCACTCACTCAATCGCTATGTATTACTAATCCTGTTATTGGTTGTGATTGGAAAGTCACTGACGGGCTGGCTAAACAAATCTCCCTTTGAAAAAGCTGACGATAAATTGAGTCTTTTCCTTTTTATCTCGACACACACACAATTACTACTTGGCTTGATTCTTTATTTTGTAAGCCCGATTGTCATTTTCAGCGGAGCATCAATGAAGGATTCTGTTGCGCGTTACTGGTTGGTTGAACATTTCACAGGCATGCTGATCGCTATCGTATTGATCTCGGTTGCTCGTATTTCTGCCAAAAAACTTGCTGATGGCACAGCTAAGCATAAACGCATGTTTATTCTCAATGTGATTGCCCTAGTTGTTATTTTCGTGACGATAGCACAAAGTCACCGTGGATTCTTTAGCGTGAGCTGGTGAATACTATTACAAATAGCTAAGTAAAGTGTATCAGGCCCTGCACGCCGATATAAGTCATTACTATAACTACTATCCATCCGAGAATTGACAGCCAAAGCGGATGTTTATAGTTTAATAAAATGTCTTTCTTAAAAGTTGATGAAAGAATAATTGCCAGAGCAAACGGCAGAACCAATCCGTTAATTGCACCCGCAGCTACCAACACTTTTACAGGTTCGCCTACGATCAAAAAAATAATCGTAGATAGGAGAATGAACACGATGATCAGATGACGGAAATACTTTTCAACAGAAGGATGAATCGATTTCGCAAAAGAAATTGAAGTAAACGCTGAACCGACTACCGAAGTGATAGCAGCACTCCACAATACCAATCCAAAAATCTTATAGCCAATTCGTCCTGCGGCACTTGCAAAAACCATAGCTGCGGGATTTTCATTACCCAGCGAAATTCCTTGCCACACTATACCTAAGGCCGCAATAAATAAAATCGTACGCATAAGTGAAGCAATCAAAATAGCTGAGACCGAACTTTGAGAAACCTGTCTTAAATTTTCTTTACCAGAAATCCCTGCATCCAACAGGCGATGAGCGCCCGCAAAACTAATGTAACCACCCACAGTGCCACCCACAATGGTAAGGATTACCAGCTCATCAATTTGGTCTGGCAGAAACGTTTTCATAACAGCTTCCGCTATCGGAGGGTTTGCTTGAAACGCAACATAGAAGGTTAACGCAATCATCACGAAGCCCAATGTTTTAGCAAAAACATCCATCGCCTTGCCAGCTTCCTTTACCAGAAAAATAACTGCGGCGATGATACAACTGACTATTGCCCCTGTTTGCACACTCCATCCAAACAATACCTGAAAACCCAGTCCGGCTCCGGCGATATTTCCAATGTTAAAGGCTAGTCCGCCCAAAATAATCAATGCCGTCAAAAAGTATCCGGCACCAGGCACTACTTTGTTGGCAAGGTCCTGAGCATACATTCTGCTTACACTTATCAGCCGCCAAATGTTAAGCTGAGCAACAATATCAAGCAGAATCGAAATTAAAATCACAAACCCAAAGCTCCCTTTAAGTCGCTCAGTAAATGTTGTGGTTTGTGTGATGAATCCCGGACCTATTGCCGAGGTTGCCATCAAGAAGGCCGCGCCGGCCAGTGGCCCTGAAAGTATTTTGAATTTACTCAATGGTTGCAATCTTAATTTTCTCTAATCTCAAACGGGCATGAATCAATTTCGCGAAAGCTACTGCATGCTTCCCATCGCCATGCAAACAAAGTGTATCCGCTCTCAATTGAATGTCTTCACCAGAAGCAGTCATCACTTTTCCCTCTTTTGTCAGTCGGATAGTCTGCTTAATCGCCTCTTCCTCGTCAATAATCAAAGCATTAGGCTGTGTCCTTGGCGTAAGCGATCCGTCTGGTTGATAAGTCCTGTCTGCAAATACTTCATTGGCAACTCTCAGGTCTAATTTCTTTGCCGCATCAATCATTACACTCTGAGAAAGGCCATAGAAAACCAAAGTGCTATCCAAGTCTTTTACCGCTCTTGCTATGTTGCCCGCCAGAGCTGCATCTTTCGCTGCCATGTTATAAAGTGCCCCGTGAGGCTTAACGTGGTGAACCCGAATGCCCTGCACGCGCGCTATTTTTTTTAAGAGATGAATTTGTGCTGAAACCATTTCATAAATCTGATCAGCGGGCAAGTTCATATTTGTTCTTCCAAAATTTTCCTTGTCAGGAAACGAAGGATGAGCACCAACAGCAACCTGATATTTTTGGCAAAGTTCAATTGTGCTTTTCATTAAATCTTCATTACCTGCATGAAACCCGCATGCAATATTTGCCGAGCTTATCCATGGCATTAATTCAGCTTCATTGCCAATACCTTCGGCCATATCGCAATTGATATCGATTGTTTGCAGACTCATTTAAAATAATCGTTGAAACGAAGTTGACAACCTGTTTTCAGTTCTGCCAATTGATTTGCTCTTGAACCTAATTCTGTTTCGGCCTCAGGTAATGAAACCATCTTAAAGTTAATTTTTTCTCCCGGCATAATTTGGGCCAATTTTGGCAAGTCAGCTTTGATCACTGAAGCGATTCGCGGATAGCCTCCGGTTGTTTGATGATCAGCCATTAAAATGATAAGATTGCCATCGGGCAAAAGTTGAATAGTTCCATAATCTACAGGAGATGAAATCAATTCCATTGGTCGGCTAAGTGAAAGTGGCAATCCATTTAAGCGATATCCCATTCGGTT
>Ga0206905_10126_pt1 | contig 21183 bp, 17 predicted proteins | sample Alteio_BWOrgHeat_43_FD_152940 | JGI IMG/M metagenome (GOLD analysis project Ga0206905, IMG submission 152940) | Enriched cells from forest soil in Barre Woods Harvard Forest LTER site, Petersham, Massachusetts, United States -... | ecosystem: Environmental > Terrestrial > Soil > Temperate forest >...
CCATTCCCAGCATCAAAGCGAGCAGAAAGCATCCGGAAAGCCAAAGCAATTCGCGCCGGCCTTTATAGGAGCCATAAAGAAGCGTCTGCGAAATATGCAGAAATAGCAGGATGACGATGGCAGTCGCACCATAAGCATGGATACTCCGCAGAAACAAACCAGAGCTAACCACCTTAGAAATATACGAAACGGTTGTATGTGCGTGGTCAGAAGAGGGCACATAGTACAGAGCGAGAAAGACCCCTGTAATTACCTGAGACAAGAACAAATACAGAAGTCCCGATCCGAAGATGTAGGCCCAACGAGCACCTCCCGGGATTGGTTCATCGAGCGCTTCATGCATCAGAGAATTGATTCCCGTGCGCTGATCCAGCCATTCCATCACGCCAGCCTCGGGTTTCTGGTTATCTTCGGGCAAAGGCTGCTTTGTGTCCGGCATGGGTCTCTCCAAATCTCAGCCGACCAGTTCCTTCTTGGCAACGAGTTGGCGGAAGTATTGAAAGCGGACCTTGAGAACACCGTTTTCAACTTTACTTTCGAGTTCATCCATTGCGCGGAGCGGCGGACCTGAAAGATGCACGCCAGCACTGGTAAACGTCCCCCCATGACAGGGACAGATGAATCTGTCTTGTTTTTCGATCCAACGCACAGCGCAGCCCAAATGCGGGCATACCGAAGAAAGAACCTTCAGATGGCCGTCCCCCATCGGCACAACATATACCCCGTTCTGCACCACAGAACTTCGCCAGCCATCAATCTTTTTGACATCAATTGTGCGCGCAACCGGTTCAGCGAGCGAAACGAACTCATCGAGCTTTCCGACATCGGACCACGAAGTCTCTTCTGCTGGTACACGCAAGGGAAAAGTCACAAAACGCACTAACGGGATCGCCAATACTGCACTGACCAGGCCGCCAACACCAGCTAATAGCAGGCCAAGAAACGACCGGCGTTCCGGCATAGGGATAGGCATTGGATCAGAAAGATGTGGTGCGGACATTTGCTTTGCTCCTACGGTCTATGAAGAGAGTTACCGAATCTCGACTGGAGTTGGAGTAGAAGATCTTTCCGTAGGCAGGTTGGAACGCAACCCAAATCCGTATCCTCATAGCGGCTCTCTTAGAAGTCCTCGACCGACTCTGGAGCATTCACAAAATCATCCAGAAGGTCCTCATATGAGGCCAGTTAACCAGACGCACTCACTGCATGTGTCATGCAGTTGTAAATACCTTGTCATTAGTTGAGCGGTAGTATTTTGCGGTCGGTCATCCACTTAGCGGAGGTCAATAATTAATGGCCCCGGCTAGTTTTTTGAAGCCAGGAGCCAATCTTCTTCTACGGCGTCGGCGCGGTCTCGGCTTGCGTATCGACGGGCTGAACGCGCTCAATCTTGAAACCCGTGAACCCCAAAAATAGCGACATGAGAGGCGCGGTGATGTTAAAAATAGCGAACGGTAAATACGCCATAGTGCTTACGCCGAGCGCGGCGGCCATGTATGCACCGCACGAGTTCCACGGGACAAGCGGCGATGTCACGGTTCCTGCATCGGCACACGCTCGTGACAGGTTTTGCGCTTTTAGACCGCGCTTTTCGAACTCGGTGCGATACAGGCGCACGGGCAGCACAAGTGCGATGTACTGATCAGCAGCGATAATATTTAATCCTAGGGCCGTCCCGACGACTGTCGCGATCAAACCTCCTGTGCTTTTTGCGCGGTCGAGAAGGGGATTGATGAGTTTGGCGAGCAGCTTGAACTCTTCGAGCAAGGTGCCAAAGGTCACCGCACCGATAATGATCCAAAGCGTCTTTAGCATGCTGGCCATGCCGCCACGTGAAAGGAGGCTGTCAACCTCTTTGATGCCCGTATTCACATGATAGCCAGTCGCCATCGCCAACCAAATGCCTTTAACGAATGCGAGCGGGACTGGAAGCGCTGGATTGTTGACAAAGTGTAAAACGACTTGCGGTTGCAGAATCGCCGCCATAATGCCTCCCAACAATGCCGAACTGAGGATTGCAAGCGAGGCCCGCACTTTGCGAAACGAGAGCACAAGCAGAACAATCAGCGGGATCAGGTTCAACGGCGTAATCCAAAAGATTTGATTCAGCTTGTACAGTTCGCTCCCAGTGTCGACGTTGTGGACGAGGTTGCCTTCCCGCAGGCTGAGAAACGTGAATACCACGGCAGCGATGAGGAAAGAGGGCACAGTCGTCCACAGCATGGCGCGGATATGCGTGAAGACGTCGACCTTCGCCAGCTGAGCCGTCAGGACGGTTGTCTCGGAAAGAGGAGATATTTTGTCACCTACGTAGGAGCCAGAAACGACGGCTCCGGCAGTGATGGCTGGCGAGACTCCGACCATCGTTGCAAGCCCCACCAGCCCCACACCAATCGTCCCGGCTGTCGTCCAGGAGCTCCCAATGCTGAGTGATATGACAGAGCAGATAACTAACGTCGCGACATAGAAATAAGCGGGATGGAGCAAATGAATGCCATAGTAGACCATGGTCGGGATCGTGCCCGACATGTTCCATGTACCAATCAGTGCGCCAATGCCAAACAAAATAAAAAACGGAGTCGTAACAGACCCCATCGCGTTTTGTGCGGATTTAGCGACGTCGTCCCAATGATGCCCATTCTTGGTAATGATCACGGCGACGAGAATGTCGCAGAAAATCAATGCGACCTGCACAGGACCGTCAAGAGCGTCCAACCCGAACAGAAAAATAGCGCCTGCGATCAGGACGACTAGGGTAACCGCCGGAATGATCGCATCCGCATACGATGGTTCTTTGATTTTCCTTGGCGCGATAAGTTCGTCATTCATACGTCGTCTCCCTTTTTGGACGGCTCCGGTACAAACGATCGAAGAACTATTCAGTTAGGACTAGACTGCCACAATTGGTGCCGATAGGAGAGTTATTCGGTGGCCCAGCATCTTTTACTTTTGACTAGCAGATTGTATTCCTATACGTGCGTTGATCCTTGAATTTCACGCTAAGCTTTTCGGAAAGCACTCCAACATCGAATCTTGCCAACGTTCTTCAGCCATGGGAATCCGATGAGCTTCAGATTAGAGCAAAATTGTATTCATTTGTCGACGCGAGCCTAGCGTTTCTGGATTCCGGCTGCCAATAGAAACACTTTCGCCATCGCAGAACCGGCGGTGACCGTGCTCGCTAGATTTGATGGTAGAGACGGTAGGTTTCGTTTTGAATGGCTGGATAGGGGATCATACGGACCTTTCCAGCGTCTGTCGCAACCTCCCAGGCCGTCGAATTACCAACGCGTTGCGCGGCTAGTAGTTGCTGCAGGGTGATGGTATGCGAGCCGGGCTCGATGGCGAATAGTGCGACGGGGCCGTTGAGAAGCGCGACGATCCGTGGGTGACGTTCATCGATAGGAGAGAGGCGCAGAGGCATATCAAGCGAAAGTTCGATGCGGTCGCCGTCCTTCCAGGTACGGTCAAGGTTTGCCCACGTGCCTGCAATGAGCGCGGCGTCAACAGGATTGCCATTAACTGTCGCCTTGGTCTGTTTGCCCGCCCATGCGGGAATTCGCAGCGCAACAGTAAAACGCTCTGGACGCGATAGCGCAAGATGCATGCTGGTTTCGCCATTTGCAGGGTATTGTGTTTGCTGCGTTAGCGAAACGTGTGCCCCACCCTGCTGCCAAGTGACGCTAGAAGGAACATATAGATTGACGTTGATGCCGCGAGCGCTGCGAAAATAGGTGCTGATACCGTAATCGGCGGTGAGCTGGGGAAAGGTGCCGGAGCAGCACGGCCATTTTTGTTCGTAGTCGACCTTGCGTGCGTTCTGATTGTAATCGGCGTAGTAGAAGCTAATGCCGTCGGAACGAAGAGGACGAGCACCGAGAATGGTGTTATAAAGCACGGTCTCCATGCTGTCGCCGTAGCGACTGTCGCCTGTAACGCGCATGAGGTAGCGGGTGATCTTGAAGTGGCCGTAAGCGCCGCATGGGGTCTCAAAACTGTTGTGTGTGGAGTTTAGGCTGTTAGCGAGTTCATCAGACTCAGGATGGGTGAAGCCTTCGTTGGGACCCCAGCCTCCGGTTGCGTAACTCTGCTGCTGCACGAAAGAAAAACCGTTGCGGGCCGCGCGAAGGTGCTTCTCACTACCATCGGTGAGGTAGGCCTGCATGGCCGAGCTGAGCGCGTTGACGTGGCTGTAGGCGTGCTGACCGGGAAGAACGTTCCGGTTTTCGGCGAGCGCGTTGAAGTACGTATCGTCCTGCAGGAAGCGCCTTGCGAGCTGTCTATATCGCGCACCTGCTCCGAGTTGGTAGGCGAGGTAGAAGTTCTCCGGCAGAGTGTAGCTTTCGTCCCACGTGAAGGAGATGTTCTTGTGAGGACGTGCGGCCATCTCATCGCGGTCTAATGCCTTGGGCGGCAGGTAGGGTAAAACCACATCAGTAGCGTGGTTGAGAACGGCAAGAGCACGAGGATCACTGGCGAACTGATGCGCGTCAATCAGCCCACACGTGATCTTGTCGGAGGTATAAGCAGGAAGGCAATAATCGCTGTAAAACTTTTCGCTAATAGTAGGGGCGTAGCCAGCTACGAGACGTTGCACCTTGATCTGGGTAGGTTTGTCGCCGGTGGCTGCATAAGCGCGAGAGAGGCCAGAGACATACTGGCCGAAGGTGTGGCCGGGGACGTAGCCAGTCATGTTCTTCGGCGGATCAAAGAGAGTAGACGGTGAGTACCAGCCACCCATATCTTCTCCGGGAGCTGGAAGGCCAGAAAGCTGACGGAACGGCTTGAGGAGGCTGTCCTCATTCAGACTTAGAAAGAGGCTGTGATTATTGCGAAACTGCTCCAGCATGGGGCCGTCCAGGAGCTGAACATCCCGGTAGTCGAATTGCGATAAAGGCGTGATCGTTGTCTTGGGTGTTTCTAGGGCGTGGACGTCACGAAGGACTGCGGAACCAGCAGCCAGAGCGGCACTGCTTTTAAGAAAAACTCGACGTGTTGTCTTCTGCATCTCCAGAAATCCCCTTAGCGTCCATCAGAGCAAATTATAGAAATCGTTTTCTAGCGAATCGAGAGTAGCACTCTTATCGAACGTTAGTAAACATTAGGGACGCCATTTTGGGTCTTCGTTGAGCAGACCGCAGATACTCGATGGTTGGCCAAAAGCAGCAGAGATACACAGCAATCGGGAAGAGAAAAAAATCCCAATCAAAATATTGAATTGACGCTCAATCTTTCAGGCCACGACAACCTCCATCGTCACCCGATAGTGTTAGCCGAACCACAAGTCAATGAAATGGTGGCATCAGAACACACGACAAGGCTCAGCCTTGAGCGTGTCCTAAGCAACAGTCATCAAGTGCAAGGAGAATAATGCGCAGGATTTTTGCAATATTTTTTTGGATGACAGTGAACGCCTTGGCCTACGGCCAACTTCCCACCGGCACCATGAACGGCAGAGTGACCGATCTGCAGGGCGCCCGAGTTGTATCTGCCCGGGCAACTGTTACGAACCAGGCCCGGGGCATCTCGCGCGAAACCGTGACCAACGCAGAAGGTCTCTTTGTCTTTCCTTCCCTCGAAGCCGGAACCTATGACCTGAAGATCGAAAGCCCCAGCTTCGCCATTACCGAAACCCACGGCATCATTCTCGAAGCTGGCAGAACACAAACGATCGACATCAGTCTGCATCCAGCCGGTGCGAACTCAGTCATCGACGTTAGCGAAGTTAACGACAGCGTCAATCTATCCCAATCGATGATCCAAGGCCAGATCAATTCGAAGACCATCGAGAGCATTCCGCTGAACGGAAGAAACTTCCTCGAGCTCGCCTATCTCGTACCAGGCAATCGTCCCGCACCTACCTTCGATCCAACAAAAACGAACACCCTGGAGGTCAGCTCTGCAGGCGGCTTTGGACGAGGCGGCAACATTACTGTCGATGGTGGCGACAACAACGACGAGGTAGTTGGCGGCACGCTCTCCAACTTCCCTGCCGACTCCATCAAGGAGTTTCAGATTGCCACTGCAAGATTCACCTCCGAGGTTGGTCGCTCTGGAAACAGCATCGTCAACATCGTCACCAAGGGAGGAACCAACAGTTTCCACGGCGATGTCTTCTTTTTCCTGCGCAATCGCAATCTGCAGGCGCTGCCGGCAACATTCGACCGTAGCCTCCCTACTCCCCCTTTCGATCGGCAGCAATATGGTGGTTCCATCGGCGGCCCGATTCGCAAAGACAAAGTCTGGTTCTTTTCCTCCGTTGAGTACCGCAACCAAAACGCAGCCCTCCAGACCGGAGCACGCAACTTTGCCACGGATGAAATCCAACACACCTCTGCTCCGTCTCCCCTACGCGATGCTCTCTGGTCAACACGTTACGATCAGCAGCTCAACACTAATAACAGCCTCATGGTCCGGTATTCCTTCAACCGTTCCACTGACACCGGCGAGGCCACGCCTTCGCAAACTACCCCTTCCTTCAGTGCAGCCCAACGGCAGAATTCGCTCAATCGTTTCAACTCTCTCCTTGCTGGTATAATGACCATCTTCTCTCCCACTCGCGTCAATAATTTCTCTTTTCACTACGACAACTTCTACAACGACATTCCTCCTTTCCCTCAAGACGCGCCCACTACAAATCCGCAACTCGGACTCACCAATGAGCTCATCTTCCCCGATCTCGCAGATGGCGCAAACTTCAATCTGCCGCAGTCCACATCTCTTAGCCGTTATCAGTTCCGCGACGGCTTCACATGGACCCTTGGCACCCATACATTGCGCCTGGGTGGTGAATTCCAGCACTACACAGCACACGGTGAGATCAACGTCTTCGGCAGCGGCACAGTTATCCTCACTGCCGACTTTCCCTTTGCCGACCTCAACGGCGACGGCCAGGTAAACGATCTCGACATCCCCGTAGCCGTCGGCATCAAGAGCAGCGCGCCCGTAGTCCCCGTTCCAATCCCCACCGTCTTCAACAGCTACGTCGCCGGCTACGTCCAAGACGATTGGCGCATCACCCCAGGTCTCACTCTTAACCTTGGTCTCCGCTGGGAGTACGACTCCAACCTCACCGGAACATCAAGCGCTCACCAGCCATGCCCGAGCCTGACATCGGAGCCAACAAACCCATGTACCTGGATGGCAAACGTCATCGACCTCAAGAAGTCGCCCGACAAGAAAAACTTTAGCCCGCGCATAGGCTTCGCCTGGGACCCCTACAACACAGGCAAGACTGTCTTCCGCGGCGGCTATGGAATTTATTACGACCGCATTATTCTCGAAGCGGGTTCGGAAGAATTAGTGCAAAACAATCGCGCGCTTACTGTCACGCAATACGCGGGTTCCTCCTGCATTTCACCCTTTGTTCCCGGACCTCCGAGTCTTGGCGCCTGCTTTGCTCCAATGTCTAGCTTTGCTCCAGGTAGCCCAACCCTGGCATCGGCCTTCAGCGGTCCACACCAGACCGGCGGCGTCGGCATACTCGCCATGGGGCCAGACTCGCATCATCCACTAATGCAGCAATTTTCCTTCGGCCTCCAACAGCAATTTGGCAGCAACTGGATTCTCTCAGCCGACGGACTCCACGTCTTCGCCAACCGGCAGATCAATGGCCATCTACTTCGATCCACGGACTCCACCTCGCCCTATGTAGCCTGCCCGGGAAACAATGCCCCCTGCACCCTGACCGACCCCCTCAGCGGAATCACCGACAACATTACTCTCCTCGAATCCAGAGCTAAATCATGGTACGACGGCTTGATTGTCAGTCTCGACCGTCGGCCCGGTAAGATTGGCCCCATCGGCTACCAGTACAACGTCAGCTACACCCTCTCTAAGACGCTTGACTATTCCGATGACGACCAACTCGCCAACAGTAACGCCAACGAGCAGGTCAATCTCGTCCAAGGAATCGATCAGCCGCGGCTCGAGAAGGGATACGCCGTCACTGACGAGACGCATCGCCTCACTCTCTACGGCGAAGGGCAATTCCCATGGCATATCTCCTTCGCCCCTATCTACACCTACGGATCGGGTGTGCCAGCCGACACGTTCCTTCCCGGCACCGCTATTAACGGAGCCAGCGGCTCTCGCCTACCAATAAGCTCGCGCAACGCGCTAGGCCGCCAGATCAAAAATAGCAACCAGCTCAATGCCCTCATCAACCAATGGAACGCTCTGCCCCCATGCCCGGGTTCATTTCCTTGTCTCGCTGGCGGTAAGTTGCAAAACGTCCCTGCAAACATCAACTTCTACAGCCCCTTCAGCTCACTCGATTTCAGGCTCAAGAAAGACATTCTTTTCAACGAAAGAGTTACCCTCAGCCTCATAGGAGAAGCATTCAACATCTTCAACCAAACCAACATTCGAGGCACTAGCAATAATAACTACGCCGGCCGAAACATCTCCATCAGTCCTTATCAACCTGCACAGAACGGTCAATCTGCACAGGCGGTACAGTCGAACTTCTATTCTCCTGTAACCACAGCGGGCGGCTTTTTTGGATCAGGTGGCCCGAGGGCTTTTCAATTCGCCGCACGTTTAGCGTTTTGATTAGCGGATGAACGCGATCATCGCACCGGAGGTAGATTTGGCATCGACCGATAACAACGAATCCTCAACGATGGGCCTCACCATGATCCCCATCGTTGAGGAGGAACAAGCGACAGGCACTGTGGCTGAAGCCTATGAGCACTATCGCAAACACTTCGGACGCCAAAGCGTGCCCGGCATCCTAAAGTGTTTCGCGACGCATCCACCACTGCTCGAGCAGATGATTGCACTCGCTTCTACCATGCTCTTTGTCGATGGCCATCTTAGCCGCAAAGTCAAAGAGATGATCGCGATACAGGTGTCGGCACTCAACTCCTGTCCCTATTGCCTCGACAGTCACGCCTCCTTTCTACGCAGTAACGGAGGCAGCAGAGACTTATTGCTCTCACTCTCCACTGGACAGTTAGACGATTCTTCCATCAGCCAACCGGAACGTACCCTTCTCGAGTTCGTCGTAAAAATTACACTTGAATCTCACAAGATTTCTCCAGCAGACATCAACGCGTTGAGCGATGCTGGATGGGATCAGTCATCCATCGCGGAGGCCGTCCATATCGCCAGCCTGTTCGCTTTCTTCAATCGCGTTGCGAATGCATTCGGCCTGCCTTCGCAACATTTGAGCGACCTGAATCTGACCACTATGGGTTCCAGGGAGGAGCAATGAGCACAACAAAGACTGAACAGCAACCAATGTTTCTTCGAGGAGTCGAAGACCACCCAAAGCCCAGCGTCTACCGCGACCTTATCGAGAAGGCAAAGGCATCCGGCGGAGACTACTGGCAAATCTGGCATCTGTTGGCCTTCGATCCTGAAGCCGCCCATCATCTCGTCGCCCTCTCGCACACCCTCATGCATAAAGAGTCTCCCCTCAGTCCCGGACTTCGAGAACTGATTGCGGCCTATACTTCCTCCCTCAATGATTGCGAGTTCTGCATGAAAGCGCACGCCGCCGTAGCTTCAATCCTTCTTGAAGACGAAGATCTGGTATGGAATGTCATCCACGATCTCGAAACTTCAAGTCTTGAAAATAAACGCAAAGAATTGCTACGCTTTGTTCGCCAGATAACTTTGGCTCCCGCTTCTATCAGTGCAGCAGACACACAGAGATTGAACGCTGCTGGCTGGGATGATGCGTCCATCTTCTACACTATCTCTGCCTGCGCCTTATTCAACTTCTACAACCGCTGGATCTTGGCAAGTGGTGTAAATCCTGTAAGCGAAGAAGCCTTCAAGAATCTAGCTTCGCGAATGGCAGCCTCGGGGTACGCTCGCTAAATTTCGCAGGCGTCAGGGCTCGTAAAAGCTCTACGTGCAAGCCATTACGAATGGGCTTCTGCAAAGCGTGATGTGCCTGCCTGCGTCGCGTTGACTTGCGTCAGTGGACTCCGTGGAAAAGGCACGTGAGATATAATAAACCTTCTCTGCGGAACCACGCGTTCGATATTCAAAGCCTGCCCTCTTGAACAAGCCGAGCCGTTGCACGATCCGCTTCACTTTTGAACCAAATCTACGTACAGCTTCCTGATTGAAGGAGCCTCCATGCAGAAGTATGAGGGTCACCTGAGTTCGAGGCTTCCTGTTCTCGCAGCGGTCGTCACCGTTGTGACTGTTCTGGCGGTAGGCACTTTCACGCGGGGCGGTTTAGCGAATGCGTGGCATTTGTTCCGAATTCCGTCCCTACCATGGACATTTACAGACACTCGCTCCATCACACATTCCATCGATTGCCTTCTCGCCGGCCAGGACCCATATGTAGTCGGTACCTTTGACCCCACTCACCGCCTCTTCAGCTATCCTCCAATCTGGCTCCAGCTTCGACATCTGGGCGTCACCTCTCGCTCAACAAACCTGATCGGGCTGACTATGGCGGTCATCACAGCTGGCGCCTTTTTGCTTCTGTTCCGAGCACAAACATGGTTAGGCGCATTCGTTGTCTTCTTCGCTGTCACGTCACGGGCCGTCTTGTTTGCTGTGGAACGCGGCAACATAGATCAATTGATCTTTTCTCTGTTCGTCTTCGGATTCTTCCTGATTTACCAGCAAGAGACTCAGGCGAGACCTTTGCTCACCGGTTTACTGATCGTTTTTTTGACGATCCTGAAAGTCTATCCATTCGTGGCGGCCGCAACCTTCCTACGTCAGCGCAATGGAGCAATAAAAGCGATGCTCACTGCGACGCTCTCGATAGCAGCGCTCGCACTCACGAGCGGGCGCCGTCTCCCTCTGCTATTCGCGAACACACCACAGGACTTCAGTCTCTCTTTTGGCTCCTTCCCTTTCTTTCTTGAGATGAGTATGCATACGTTCCATGCCGCCACACCCATCATTCTTCACAATCGCAGAGCCGCTCCGATGGCAGCGATCATCCTTGGCATCCTGTCGCTGATCGCGGCAGCCATCTACAGCAAACAAATCGACCGGATCCTGCCCCCGCTGGATTGTGATCGAGCAAGGGGATGTATCGCTATCTCCGGCCTGACTATCTTCTGCTTTGCCTTTATTTTCGGGTCAAGCTATGACTACCGGCTCATATTCCTGCTGGGCGCTGTGGCATATCTGGTGGAAGACTTGAACAAAAATATCTCGCTGCGATCTCTGCCTGCTGCGATACTCATTCTCCTTTTGCTGTCGGCGCCGTTCCACTTATCTTGGATACACGAAATTCTGGACGGGCTGGTCTTCGTAATGGCGATTGCGTGGCTCGGCAGTTCGCTCTTCTATCGCCCAAAAGAACGCGACGACGTTGCATTTCCGCAGCAGTCAGCCTTGAAATCGGTCTGAATGAATCTACATAGGGTCTCAAATCTATGACCAAAAAAGTTCTTATCACTGGAGCGGCGGGACTAGTCGGTCAGAACCTGATTCCCCGCCTCTTCTCAAGAGGATTCACAGACATCGTCGCGATCGATAAGCATCCTACCAACACTGCAATCCTCGAGAACAACTATCCTTCCGTACGCCTGCTGCGAAACGATCTAGCCGCGAACGGAACCGGTTCCAGCGAATGGAAACCAGAACTTGCAGGATGCGATGCACTTGTAATCGGCCACGCACAAATCGGTGGAACTCATCCTGAAGAATTCGTGCGCAACAACATCCAGGCAACCGAACGCCTGCTCGAAGCCGCGGTACAACATAAGGTTCCCTACATCGTCAGCATCTCATCATCCGTCGTCAACTCCATGGCCGTCGATGATTACACCGAGACCAAGAAAGCCCAGGAGGCCCTGGTGGCAGCGTCGGGTATCAAACAGATCGTCCTTCGCCCCACTCTCATGTTTGGTTGGTTCGACAGAAAACATGTCGGCTGGCTCGCTCGATTCATGCAGAGGGTCCCTGTCTTCCCCATTCCGGGCTCAGGAAAATTTCTACGCCAACCCCTCTTCGCGGGAGATTTCTGCGATGTCATCGCCGCCGCAATCGACAAGGAGATGACAGGCGCCTACAACATCACCGGCCAAGAGCGCATAAATTACATCGACCTGATCCGAGCCGTAAAGCAAGCCACCGGAGCGAAGGCACATATCCAAAAAATCCCATACGGCCTCTTCTGGACTCTTCTCAAAGTGAACGCAATCTTCGACAGCGATCCGGCATTCACTGTGGGCCAGCTTAAAGCACTGGTGACACCCGATGTCTTTGAAGTCATCGACTGGCCAGGAATATTCGGAGTCCGTGCAACCCCCCTGCAAGAGGCTCTCAATAAAACCTTCCGCAATCCGGTCTATTCCCACATCACCCTGGACTTTTAGTCTTCATCGCTCATAGACCACCCGATGCCGCTCTATCCACCAGCATGCCCCGCTCCCCGCCTGCGGAAACAGCGACTTGCTGCAATCCACCGTTGCCATTCCATCGAAGTAGTACTCCTCTTTATTACCCTTCAGAGGAGCTACAACAAATCGGCTCACTTGAGCCGTCCCCATTCCTTTACCCATTCCAATCCGTACACGCCAGATCGCCCAATCCCCCAGATAGACCAAAACTGCCGCTACCAATAGCCCAACCAACGTTCTAATCGCAATTCGCCACACGTAATTTGCAGACCTTTCCTCACTCTTCTGCGAAGAGTAGCAGATCTGCCCATCCTCCCATCAAATCTCTCAAAGCCGTCCCAAAAAACCTTCTCCCAACACAAATCCTTGACAAACCAGCTCATCAGGCCTTTCCTTAGCAGGTATGCCAGCCAAGCCAGACATCTCTGCCCGTCAAAGCCACGTCCCTGGCCCAATATCGCTGTCCCTACCGGTGCTTCTCTTCTTAGGTGGATGCGCCACCTCTCCACTGGCCAAGCACACAGCCGAGTTCGCCACCGCTACTAATGCTGTTGTCGATAGCTCCGAGGGCGCATACCGTGCCGCCGTTCGCCTGCATGACGACGAGCAACTGTCCGCAGCCGTCCAGAAGTACGACTCCTACCAGCCATGGGATCCGCACAGCATCAAACACCTCATCGACGCCCGCGGTCTCGATGCCCGCACAGACATCCTCGACGGACTGAAGACCTACGCCCAAACGCTTGCCGATCTCACCAATGGCGGCCATTCCGACTCGCTCGACGCCGCTGCAACCGCCGTCGGCAACAACCTCAAGCAGATGAGCGCAGCCTTCAACCCGGACTCCACCACCCCACCTTCTGGGTTCTCCATCACCCCCGTCCAGGCCAACGCCGTCAGCACTGCTCTCAAAGCCCTCGGCGATTTCCTCGCAAACCAGAAAGTAAAGTCTTCCGTTCCCAAAATCATCCGCGACATGGATCCCCAGATCGCAGTCCTCAGCAATCTACTCAACAGCGACATCAACATCCTGCGCCGTCAATCAAACGATGATTACGAGCAACTCCTCATGCAGCAGGACACCTTCATTCGCAAATCCGGTCAAGATCTCTCTCCCATCGAGCGCCGCGCAGAGATCAAAAGGCTAGGCCAGATCATCCTCCGCAAGGAAGCCACCGATGACATGCTCCGCCAGCTTCAGGCCACCATCAAATCCCTCGCCGAAACCCATCATGCACTTGCGACTGCCGCTCAAAGCAAGGACACAGCATCACTCAGCGAACGCATCGCAGAACTCCTGGCCACCGCCGAGCGCCTGAACCACTTCTACGACTCACTCCCCACTACCTAGCAACGGAGGAATCATGGACGCCACAGTCCTGCAGAAACCCACCACGATCGACGCCTATCAGGCCCTTTACGACACTCTCGGCCGTGCCTACTGGGACGCTTCCACCATCGACGCCAAAGATCTCATCCAGGGCGCCCGCGAATCCATCTATGACATCATCACCGAACTCGACGAGGCCCAACTCGACGCGAACACCACTGCCCTGCTCGCCCTCCAGCCGAAGATCGAAGACACCAATGCAGCGCTCAAAAAAATCAAAGATTCCATCAACGAGATCACCAAAAATATCAATACAGCCACTACCGTAATCGGCGCCATTAGCAAAGTCGTTGCCATCACAGCACCCCTCCTTTGAGGGGCATCTGCCCATTCCAAGATCGCATCCCATGGTATGCGTGAAGTCGAAACACATAGTGTTTGTAACCGAATGTTTCCTTGGAGAAACTCCCATGGCTCGATCTTCAATTCGTCTATTGGCTTCAGTCCTTCTCGTTCTTACTCTCTCAAGCGCCCCTCTTCTAGCCCAGGAAATCCAACCCGGCCCGGCTGGTTCGCAAGAAGATATCCTCCGCATCGTGCAGGAGGTCCGAAAACAACTTGTCGGTCTTACCGATTACTCCGTCTTCGACTGGATCACCTTCGGCATCCAGGGTAAAACCCTTGTTCTTAGAGGCTACGCCTCCCGTCCCATTCTCAAGGAGGAGGCCGGCCGAGCCGTCAAAAACATAGAGGGCATCACGTCCGTCGACAACCAGATCCAGGTTCTCTCTCTCTCGCCCAACGATGACCGCATACGCGCCACCGTGTACAACCGCATCTATACCCAACCCGCTCTGCGCAAATACAACGCCAATCAGGGATCCGTTGCCAGCGCCTTAGGGCCTGGCGGTCGCAATGCGGCTCTCATGGCCGGCGGCATCACCAATAATCCTCCCATTGGCTTTCACGCCATACACATCGTTGTAAACAATGGACATGTCACCTTGTTCGGCGTCGTTCTGAACAAAAGCGATTCCGAAATCGCCGGTGTACAAGCTAACACCGCGCCTGGAGCCTTCAGCGTTGATAACCAACTTATCATCCAGGGCTCCGAACCCAACGCTCCCAAGTAACTTCGAGTAGCGTCTAGTCTTCGCCAGACGTTACTCCGCTCGAAGCGCCTGCATGGGATCAATACTCGAAGCCCGCCACGCCGGAGCCGCACACGCTACCACCGCAACCAGCAGCAACGTCGCCACCATTGACATAAAAACCAATGGCTCCAGCGGCTTTGTCCCATACAACGACGAGCGAATAAAAAATCCAACGCCCGCTCCTCCCGCAATTCCTACAGCCAACCCAATCGCCACCGGACGCAAACCATCGCGCAGAATCAGCCCCAGCACCTGCTCTCGTTGCGCTCCTAAAGCGATCCGAATCCCAATCTCCGTCACCCGTTGCGTCACCAGGTATGACAGCACACCGTACAATCCAACTCCCGCGAGCAACAGCGACAATCCAGCAAACAACAGAACCAGCGTCGCGCTGAAGTTAGCATTCAACGTCGATTGCCCAACGATCTGCGGGATAGTTAAAACATCCACCACCGGCAACCCCGGATCCATCGCCGCGATCTGCTTCTGCACTGCCATTGCATAAGTCAGTGGATTCCCATCCGTCCTGACCACCAGCGTCATCTGATGCCCTCCCACACCAGACAACGCTGGAAAATACATCGTCGCCTTCGTCGGATCACCCACCGCATACACAGTATCCCCCACGACACCAACAATCTCATACGGCGCAATCTTTCCATTCCATTCCACGGAGATATGCTTTCCCAGCACATTCTCGTTAGGAAAAAATTGCCGCTCCAACTGCCTGCTAACGATCACACGGTCCGCTCGATCCAGCCTGTCCTGGCTATCGAAAAAGCGCCCCTCAATCAGAGGAATCTGCAGCGCACTGAAGTACCCCGGATCGGCCATTCGCGTAAGAGCATCCACATCTATCTTGTGATCCTGATCAACTGTCGGATGCTCAGGAATTGTGAACAACTCATCACCGCCCCAACCTCCACCCGGCACAACCGTTCCCAATCCCACCGTCCGCACTCCGGGCAGCCTTCTTACTCGTTCCAACAACTCTTCGGTAAAAACCACCCTCTGTTCAGGCGTACTGTACTGCTTCACCGGCAAGCTATATGCCATCGTCAACGCGTTATCAGTCGCACATCCCAGTTCAGTCGTTCGCAGCAGCACAAAGCTCTTCAGCAATAACCCCGCCGCGACCAGCAGCACCACTGTCAACGCTATCTCAGCAGTCAGCAGCATCTTTCGCAGCGATGCCTTCGACACGCTTCCTCCCACCGAACGCGACGAGTCCTGCAGCGCCACCGCCATGCTCTTGCTCGTCGCCGATAACGCTGGCAGCAATCCGGCCAGCAAAGCAGCCATGCAAACCACACTCGCCGTAAACAGCAAAACCATTCCATCCACATGGATCGCGTCAGCTCGTGGCAGATCATGCCAGCGGCTCGTCAGCCATCTCGTCCCGGCCATCGCCAGCAGCAATCCAAACCCGCCACCTGCCGCACAAATAATCAACGTCTCCGTCATCTGCTCGCGAATGAGAGCAGTTCGCCCGGCTCCCAACGCCCCACGAATCGCCGTCTCTTTCTGTCGTGCCGCTGCCCGGGCCACCAGCAAATTCGAAACATTCAGGCACCCAATTAGCAGCATGCACACAACCGCGCACGACATCACCATCAACGGCGTCTTCACATCGTGCACAACATCTTCCAGCAGAGGCCTTGCATTGGCATCTTCCGCAACCGGCGCACCCAGCCACTGCATATGCATTTGATACTGCAGCGCGCTCACCGCAGCCATCGCACTTTTCAGACTAACGTCCGGTCGCATCCGGGCAATAACCCAGCTCCCATGATCATCGTGACGTTCCAACTCCTGCTGCGTCATCACCGACGCATAAGGTACCCACAACTGCACCTGTGGCTCCGGATACGAAAACCAGCTCGGCAACACACCAATAATCGTATGAGGCTTCGCATCCAGACGAATCTGCCGTCCAATCACGGACGGATCTCCGCCAAACCGCCGCTGAAACAAACTCCACGTCAACATCACAACCGCATCGCCGCCAACGCGGTCCTCCGATTCGCGAAAAGTTCTTCCCAGTGCAGGTTCCACACCCAGCACATTAAACAAATTCCCCGACCCCGCCGCCGCTCGCGCCACCTCGGGTAACTCATTCCGTTCCCCGCTCAGATTGAAGCTCCAATGTTGCCAAGCCGCCATGTCCTCAAAACCATGCGTCTTCGCGCGCCAGTCGAGATAATCTCCTGCAGCGACTGGGTTAAAAGGCTGCTGATTGCGAAAATGCTCATACACCGCCACCAACCTCTCCGGATCACGAAAGGGCAACGGCTTTAGTAACACCGATCGCACAATCGTGAACAGACAAGTCGTCGCTCCGATGCAAAGAGCCATCACCGCGATCGTCGTAATCGAGAAGACTTTCGATCGCACCAGCGACCGCGTTCCAAATCGAACATCCCGACCGATTGTCTCGAGCCATCCCCAGCTCCAGCTGCGTCGAGCCTCGTCCCGCAATACCGCAGGATTGCCAAACTCCTTCATGGCAGCACTCCGAGCCTCGTCCGGCGTCGCTCCCGCCCTCACCCGTTCAGCCACCTCCTGCTCCAGGTGAAATCGCATCTCCGCATCCAGACGCTCAGTCTCCCGTCGCCGCCAGAACAAAGAAATCATTGCCATCCGAAACCGATCCATCCATCGCATCTCGTTTCTCCTCGCCCGAACAGCTACTCAGACATCAGCTCTCAACCACCAGATCAATCGTCGCTGAAAGCCTGTTCCACATTGTTCGTTCTTTCTCCAGCTGCGCACGGCCCGCAGCCGTCAGCGAATAAAACCGCGCCTGCCGTCCCGTCTCCGTCTCGCCCCACTTCGAACGAATCCATCCCTGCTGTTCCATTCGTTGCAGCGCCGGATACAGCGATCCCTGCTGTACCTGCAGCACTTCATTCGAAATCTGCTGAATCCGTTTCGCAATCGCCCAACCATGTTTCGGTTCGAGCGAAATCGTTTTAAGAATCAGCAGACCGAGTGTCCCTTGCACTAAGTCATTTGGCTTTCCCATACTACGACTATCTACACAAACAATGTGTAGATAGTCAAGGCATCAATACGAAAGGCCTCAGCAACTAGTTCCCAAACCAACTTCAAATTTTCTTTAAGCATCTCCACCAGCGTGTGGTCGCCTAGACATCAGTTACAGATTGAACAGTTCCCTCAGCCGCTTCGTCTGCGCCCGGCTCACCGGAATCTCCGTCTTCTTTGGATCATCCATCCGCAACTGATAGCTCGACTTGAACCACGGCACCACCTCGCGAATATGCTGAATATTCACCAGGTACGACCGATGCACACGCCAGAACGCCTCTGGGTCAAGCTGATCCATCAACTCTTCCAGCGTGCGGCAGTTCGACTGCCCCTCCACTGTCGAAGTCACGACGCTGATCGTTCCTTCCTCAATCGAGGCAAAGCAAATCTCTTTCTGATCCACTAGCAACAGTCGGCTTTGTGCCCGCACCACTACCTTGCCCGTCACCTTGGGAGCATGGCTCTGCTCTTCCACCAGCCGCAGCAGAGCATCCAGCTTCGCCCCGGTCTCTCCCCCCAGGCTAGCCGGTTCCACCGGTCCCGAATGCCGCGCCTGTGCTTTCTCGATCGTCTGCATCACGCGCTTCCGGTCAAAGGGCTTCAACAAGTAATCAATCGCGTTCACCTCAAACGCCCGCACCGCGTATTGGTTAAACGCGGTCGCAAACACCACCTGCGGCATCGGCATCCTGCGATCCAACAGCTTCTTCAACACGGCAAAACCGTCCATGCCGGGCATCTGCACGTCGAGAAAAACCACGTCTGGCTTATGGGTGCGGATTAGCTCAACCGCTTCAATTCCGTTGGTTCCCTGGGCCAGAACCTCAACCCCGCCCGCCCGCTCCAGCAGATACTGCAACTCCTGCCGGGCAAGCGGTTCATCATCGATAATGAGTGCCGTCAGTGACATCGCTCCAACTAGTCACTATACGCGCGCAGTCTCGAAGGCGTATGGTCTTCTGCCAGATCATGGCCGCACTGGATGCAATACACATCCGTAATCTGTACGCCGCGAAAGCACCGGCCGCACACCGGAGCCATCTGAAACTGGCACTGCGGACAGAAATGAACGTTCGACGTCAGCTCGGTACTGCAATGCGGGCATGGCACCAGGAGTGGCTGTCGCAGCAGGAAGTAAACCACCGCCCCAATGCCACCCGGCATCAGCACCACAATCAGCATCCACAATCCAGCCGGCATATTGCGCCGCTTCACATCGCGGCTCACATATCCAACAATCAGAACATAGCTGGCGAACGCAGTTCCCCACGAATAGCCCATCAACAGCCGCAGCGGCAGCAGTTCATGTTTGTGGTGCGGCATCACTCCATGGAACAAATACTGAAACGCCGCAAACACCAAAATCGATAGCACGACCGACCACGCCGGAATCATGTTCAGACGGTCTTCTCCACCGCCTTGCGACTCCTCTGACCGACTCGTCTTCGGCCTCCACGTGATCGTCATTACATGGCCTCTCTACCACTGCGCTTGCGAGTACGACGAAACCATACCATCGCCAGCAGGGCCATTGAAACAGGAAAAAACCACAAAGCAAGTACAAGAAACTGATCGCTAGAATCTGGCACGCCGGTTGGCGAAATTTCGTACTGATCGAGAACGCTCCAAACCGCCGTGCAGATAATCAGCACCAGCGCCGAGCAAACCGCCATGGGAATCCATAGGCTTCTCGTCTTGTCCCGCCGTGCAGCCATCGTCTGTGCCCGCTCCCGCACCACGCGATGAGTGCGGTTCACCCTCGAAGAACGAGCCGAGGCATTCATCCCCGACATTGCGGAGCGAGCAAAGAAATCTGCATCTCTCTCAGAGATCTGTTCGTCGCGAAAATCGTTCATACCGCCGCCTCCCCCACCGGACGCGCAGCGCGTATCCTCTCCACCTCCGGCTTCAACGCTGCCAGGCCGCGATAAAGCCGCGACTTCACCGTAGACAGCGGAGCCCGGGTCACACCGGCAATCTCTTCGAGCGACAGCTCTTCATAAAAACGCAGCACCAGAACCTCACGATAGGTCGAGTCCAACTTCAACAGCACCTCGCCTACCTCTGCGCGATCCTCACGAGCTTCAAACTGCTCCAGCGGCGAAGGCGCATCCATCGCAATCTCAAACGGTCGGTCATCACCGTTTGCCTCACTCATCTCATCCAGACTGGCCATGGTGCGTTTGCGCGAGAGATCAATAACGAGATTTCGCGCTATCGTAAACAGCCACGTATCAAACCTTGCCTTACCGTTGTACTGAGCACCCCTCATCAGGACCCGAATCCAGGTCTCCTGAAACAGATCTTCCGCCACCTCGCGTTTGCCCGTCAGAAATAATAAATAGCGCAGAAGCCGATGCTGGTACAGCTCGATCAGGTGATCGAGCAGCTCCGGATTCTGTTTCTTCAATCCACGCGCTATCGCGGCGTTGTCGCTCTGGGTTTGGGCCGCGACCGTTGATGCCAGCAGGATGGAATCAGTCCGCACAGAAATAGAGACGCCGACTCCTGAGGAAAAGTCTCGGTCGTCGCTGAAATCGTCCATAAAAGCTGAAAGTCCACCTTTAAATAGTCCGAGAATGTCGGAAATCTGCGTGTAGTGTCTATTCTAAGCCCGGGATCCTCTTTCTGCAGGTTTCTAACGGTAAACTTGAAGGATGGAAGTTTTGTACGGCCTCCATCCAGTCGAGGAGGCAATCCGCTCCGGTGCCCGCCAGCTCGACCACGTCAGCATCGCCCGCGAGCGCAAAGATGAGAAGCTCGAACGCCTCGCCCAGCTCTGCCGCACCGCTGGCATCCGCGTCTCAATCGAGCCCCGCGACCAGCTCACCCGCCTCGCCCGCACCGACGCCCATCAGGGCGTCATCGCCGTCGTCCGCGAGCGCAAATTCCTCACCATCGAAGACCTTCTCGCTCCCAAAGAGGACGGCCAGCACCGCTTCTTCCTCGCCCTCGACGGCGTCGAAGACCCCCACAACCTCGGCGCTCTCCTCCGCACCGCCGACGGCGCCGGAGTAGACGGCGTCATCATCCCCGAACGCCGCTCCGCCCCCATCACTGGCACCGTAGCCAAGACCTCCGCCGGAGCCTCCGAGCACGTCCGCGTAGCCCGCGTAACCAACCTCGTCCGTTCCCTCGAGCAGATGAAGCAGAAACACGTCTGGGTCATCGGCCTCGACGAACGCGGCACCCCCGACTACTCCGACTTCGACTTCAAAACCGACTGCGTCCTCGTCCTCGGACGCGAAGGCGCAGGCCTCCACGATCTCGTCAAAAAGACCTGCGACCACCTCCTGCGCATTCCCATGGCCGGACAAGTCTC
>Ga0206905_10127_pt1 | contig 21144 bp, 16 predicted proteins | sample Alteio_BWOrgHeat_43_FD_152940 | JGI IMG/M metagenome (GOLD analysis project Ga0206905, IMG submission 152940) | Enriched cells from forest soil in Barre Woods Harvard Forest LTER site, Petersham, Massachusetts, United States -... | ecosystem: Environmental > Terrestrial > Soil > Temperate forest >...
GATGGGCGTCGGGAGAAGTTTGACCGGCAAAAGGTTCTGAGTGGTCTGCTTCATGCCTGCGAAAAGCGGCCAGTGGCAGCTGTAAAGCTGGAACAGATTGTGGATGAGACAGAGGCCTACGTTGTGGATTCGCCGGAGCGGGAACGCTCGACGAGCGAGGTTGGCGAGTTGATTATGTCGCGATTGAAGGATATTGATACGGTTGCTTATATCCGGTTCGCGAGTGTTTATCGAGATTTCAAGGATGTGCGCGAGTTCAAGCAGGAGCTCGAAGAACTATTGAGCGGGAAAGACCCTAAAAAAAGGCGGTAGTGAAAGACAGGATGGCGATGACGACGAAGCGGACACACAAGATTACGTTGATTCCGGGCGATGGTATTGGACCGGAGGTTTCTGGTGCGGTAGTGAACATTCTGGAGACGGCTGGGGCCGCTACCGGAGTGGGGTTTGAATGGCACAGGTATGCTGCGGGCGCGGAGGCTTTTGAGCAGACGCGAGAGTATATTCCGAAGGCTCTGTATGAGTCGATTGAGCAGAACCGGGTGGCGCTGAAGGGGCCGGTGACGACTCCGATTGGCGGCGGGTTTGCTTCGATCAACGTTACGCTGCGCAAGAAGTTTGAGCTATTCGCGAACTTTCGACCGGTGAAGAACCTGCCGGGGTTGAAGACGAAGTATCCCGATATCGATTTGATTATTGTTCGCGAGAACATGGAAGACCTTTATGCCGGGCTGGAGCATGAGGTTGTGCCGGGAGTAGTGCAGGCGCTGAAGATTATTACCGATAAGGGTTCGTCGCGGATTGCGCAGTTTGCGTTTGACTATGCGCGAAAGCATGGACGGAAGAAGGTTCATGCGATCCATAAAGCGAACATTATGAAGTTGTCGGATGGATTGTTTCTGCGTTGTTGCCGCCGCGTGGCCGAGGGTTTCCCTGAGGTGACTTATGCCGAGCATATTGTGGACAACACCTGCATGCAGTTGGTGCTGAATCCCTACCAGTACGACATTCTGCTGACGGAGAATCTGTACGGCGATATTCTGAGCGATCTTTGCAGCGCGTTTGTGGGCGGGCTTGGGCTGGTTCCGGGCGCGAACCTGGGAACGGAGTGCGCGATCTTTGAGGCGGTGCATGGGTCGGCTCCGGATATCGCTGGAAAAGATTTGGCAAATCCGACAGCCCTATTGCAAAGCGCGGTGCTGATGTTGCATCACATCAATGAAGCAGAGACAGCGGAGCGGGTTCAGAACGGGCTGGAACAGGTGTATCGCGAGGGCAAGGTGTTGACGAAGGATGTCGGCGGCACGAGTGGAACCAAGGAGTTTGCAGAGGCAGTGCTGAAGGCGATGGAGTCGCCTGTTGCGGTATCGGTGTAATTGGCTGCGATAGCTTACGAAGGAACGGAGCGTTGATGAAGCAGATGTCGGGTTGGCTGATGGCTGGTGTACTGGCAGGCGGTGGCTTGGTTGGTCTGGTAGGGTGCAAGCCGAGTGAGGCGGTTCGGCAGGGGCACCTGATCGGAAAAGGGACTAAGGAGGAGCCTGCGGCCCCTGCTTTTGCCGTTGCGCTTGATCCGGCGACGCTGGGTTCTGTGAGCGGGACGATTCACTTTTCCGGGAAGCCTCCGGCGCGCGTGAAGATCGATATGAGCATGGATCCTGTGTGCTCGATTACTGGCGGGGATAACTACTCCGAGCAGTTTGTAGTGCATGATGGCAAGCTGGCCAATGTTTATGTGTATGTGAAGGAAGGCCCGCCTGCGGCGATGAATGCTCCGATACTCAGAACCGATGCCGTAGTGATGGACCAGGTGGGGTGCCGGTATACTCCGCATGTAATTGCGGTGACACGCGGGGCTGCGGTTGAGTTCCGGACTTCGGACGCTACGATGCATAACATCCACACGATGCCTACGATAGTCGGCAATGAAACGATGGATGTGTCGCAAGGAGCAAAGGGCGCGCCGGTGCAGAAGATCTTCAAGGAGCCGGAGGTTATGATTCCAGTGCGGTGCAATAACCATCCGTGGATGAATGCTTTCATCAATGTGTCGCCGACGCCGTTCTGGGCGGTATCGGATGCGAATGGGCACTTTGAGATTAGAGGATTGCCTGCGGGGACCTATACGCTGGCTGTTGTGCATGAGAAGATGGGCGAGCAAACAACTCAGGTGACGGTAGCACCGAAGGAAGCAGAGAAGACGGATTTTACCTATTCGATGAAATAAAGGGGGAATGGGAATGGCGATACTGGCGATGGTTGCAGCAGGCGGGGCGATGCTTCAGCAGGTTGCAGAACGAGAGCTCACTCTTTCGCTTGTAGTTCATCGTCTTCCCTTCTGGTTCCTGGTATTCGCGCTGTTTCTTCCGCGGGTTGCCCTGGTCGTCGCCTGGCTGCAGGGTGTTCTGCTGCCATTTCATTTGCATGGGTTCCTTCCTCTGGTCGTCGCGATCGTTTTGCCCCGTGTACTGGTGCTGTATTTGATCTATCTGGATCAGGGGATGAGTCTCTGGTTCATCATTCACCTGGTGGTGGCGCTAGTGGTCTGGTGTGGGGGTGGGACCCAGATTCATCGGCGACGGAGCGATTTGTAGGCTCTCTCACCAGAAAATGCGCTTGTTTGCGCCGTAATGTGACCTGACGGTGACGTTGTGGGACGTACCGCGTTATCCTTGAAGGCATGGAACGGCGCAAGGTTGGAATTCTTGGCGCGACCGGCATGGTCGGGCAGCGATTTATTCAGTTATTGAGCAATCATCCGTGGTTCGAGATTGCGTGGCTGGCGGCGAGCGATCGCAGCGCCGGCAAGACGTACGGCGAGGCCTGCCGTTGGAAGCTGGATACGCCGCTGCCGAAGAAGATTGCGGCCATGACAGTGCAGCCAAACACTCCCGAGGGCTGCGATGGCGAGCTGCCGAAGATTATCTTCGCCGCGCTCGACGCTGATATTGCCCGAGAACTGGAGCCTAAGTTTGCCGCGGCGGGATGCGCGGTGATCTCGAACTCGAGCGCGTTCCGCATGGTAGAGGACGTGCCGCTGGTTGTGCCCGAGGTCAATGCGGATCATCTGGACCTGCTGGAGTCGCAGAGCTGGCGGAAAGCGAACGGCGGCAAGGGCGGCTATATCGTCACGAATCCGAACTGCAGCGCGATTGGGCTGGTGCTTGCCCTGAAGCCGCTGGAAGAACGGTTTGGAATTGAGAGCATGTTCGTCAGCACGATGCAGGCGGTGAGCGGCGCGGGATATCCGGGCGTGCCTTCGCTGGATATTCTGGGCAATGTCGTTCCGTTCATCAAGAACGAAGAAGAGAAGATGCAGGAAGAGGTCGGCAAGCTGTTGGGCCGATTCACTGGCAGCAAGATCGAAATGCTGGATGCAAAAGTGAGCGCGCATTGCAATCGTGTGCCTGTTGAGGATGGGCATACTGAGTGCGTCAGCATCAAGTTCAAGAAGAAGGCCACGCGCGAGGAGATTCTGGCAGCATGGAGCGAGTTCGCTCCCCTGCGGCACTTTGTGCAGGATAAGCATCTGCCGACGGCTCCTGAGCAGCCGGTGGAGTTTGATGAAGCGGTGGATCGCCCGCAGCCACGACTGGACAGAATGCGTGGCAATGGCATGGCCGCAACAGTGGGCAGGCTTCGCGAGTGCACACTACTGGACTGGAAGTTTGTTGTGCTGTCGCACAATACGATCCGCGGCGCGGCTGGCGCGGCGGTGTTGAATGCAGAGTGCCTGGCGCTGTTGGGCAAGCTGGATAAGTTGGGTGTCGCGGTTGCACAGCCGGTGGCGGTGACTGCTTGAGTACAGCGCGAGAACAACTGGTAGTGATGAAGTTTGGCGGCACTTCGGTTGAAGACGCCAAGGCAATTGCCCGTACGGCGGCGATTGTTGCAGGGCGCAGAGATCGAGGGCTGGAGACAATCGTCGTGGTTTCGGCGATGGCGAAGGTGACTGATCAGTTGCTGGCTGCAGCAGCCGCGGCTGGACGCGATGATCGAGCTGGATCGCTGGCGCTGAGTTCACGGTTGCGGCATCGGCATATCGACACCACGGCGGAGCTGCTGGATGCGGAGCGTTTCGCGAAGATACAGCCAGTGCTGCATAACGAGTTCGATGCGCTGGACGATCTGTTGCGCGGTATTGCGGCTGTAGGGGAGTTGACGCCGCGAACGAACGATCTGGTGGTGAGCTTTGGCGAAAGGCTTTCGAGCCGGATCGTGGCGGAGGCTTTCGATCAGCGTGGGCTGAATGGAGCGCATGTCGATGCTCGCACCTGCGTGATTACCGATAGTAACTACGGTAAGGCCGCACCGATTGAGAGTGAGATCGAGAAGAAGCTGACAGAGCTTGTGCTCCCGCTTGTCGTGGCGGGAAAGACCCCGGTAATGGGCGGATTTATTGGCTCGAACACCGAAGGGATTACGACGACGTTGGGACGCGGTGGAAGCGACTATACCGCGGCTCTAGTGGGCGGCGGGTTGCACGCCGGTGCGATCGAGATATGGACCGACGTCAACGGAATTATGACGACCGATCCGCGCATCTGTCCGGATGCGCTGCGGGTGAAGACAATCAGCTTCGAAGAGGCAGCCGAGCTGGCTTACTTCGGAGCGAAGGTGCTGCATCCGGCGACGATTCTGCCTGCAGTGCAGAAGAGCATTCCTGTTTGGGTGCTGAACTCGCGCAATGCGGAGAATGAAGGCACGAAGATTACGGCGATGCCTGCAAAGTGCGCAAGTCCTTTCAAGAGCATTGCAGCGAAGAAGCGGCTGACGATCGTCGATATCGTTGCGAGCCGGATGTTGATGTCGCATGGGTACCTGAAGGCAGTCTTCGATGTCTTCGATAAGTACAAGTGCGCGATTGACATGGTATCGACAAGCGAGGTGAGCATCTCGCTGTCGGTTGACTCGAACGAGCGGCTGCCGGAGATATGCGCGGAGCTGGCCAAGATTGCGGATGTAAAGCTGGAAGCGCACAAGGCCCTGGTGTGCCTGGTGGGCGAAGATATTCGCGGACACAACGGCATCGCGGGGCGTGTGTTTAGTGCGGTCAGCCATGTGAATCTGCGGATGATTTCTCAGGGTGCGAGCGAAATCAATATGAGCTTCATGATCGATGAGGAAGATGTAGAAGAGGCGGTGCGCAGCCTGCATCGTGTGTTCTTCACCGATCCGGATGCGACGGTCTTTGATGTAGAAGGCCGAGGAGATGTAGAGGCGCGGGTACAGGTAGCCAAGGCTTAGGAAGGAAGACAATGCGGGTACTGGTGCTGGGACAGGGCAAGACGGGCAAATTGGTGGCAGAGGTCGCCGCTGAGCGCGGACATGGCGTGCATGTGCTCGATGCCAAGGAGAATGCGAATGCATCCGCATTGACACCGCCTTTTGTGGCGGGATTCGATGTCATCATCGACTTTACGACGCCGGAGGCAGTCGTGCAGAATATGCGCGCCTGCCTCGCTACAGGCGCCAAGATGGTCGTGGGCACGACGGGATGGTACGACAGGCTGGATAAGGCTCGTGAGCTTGTGGAGCGCAAGCAGGCGGGGCTGTTGTATGGGACGAACTTTTCAATTGGCGTGCAAGTGATGTTGCAGCTTGCAGCGAAGATGGGCGAACTGCTAAAGAACGCAGGATATGAATTTTCGATTGAAGAGACACACCATATGACGAAGCTTGATTCACCGTCGGGAACTGCGCTCAGCCTGGCTACTGTGGTGAAGAAGGCCACCGGGCTGAATGAGATCGCGGTTGAGGCACACCGCGTTGGCGATGCGGCAGGACTGCACGTTCTGGTTGCCAAAGGTGATGCCGATAAGCTGGTGCTGACGCATGATGCGAACTCGCGGCGCGGGTTTGCGGAAGGTGCGGTGCGAGCGGCGGAGTGGATCTCGACACGGACGGGATGCTACGACTTTCAGGATGTCTATACGCAGATTTAATTGCGTTTCATTGTTGAAGAGAAGGTATCGATATGAGCGTTGCGGAAGCGGTAGTGGCTACGAAGTTTGCGGACCTGACCTTTGAGGAAAAGCTGGATCGTCTGGCCGAGGTTGCGGTAAAGGTTGGCCTGGGATTGCGCGCAGGCCAGGAGCTGATTATGTCGGCGCCGATGGAAGCGCTGCCACTGGTGCGTCGGATTACCGAACATGCTTACAAGGCCGGTGCGCTGCTAGTGACGACTTTCTACTCGGATGATCCGAGTGTGCTGGCTCGGTATGAGTATGGTCCGGATGCGAGCTTCGACTTTGCGCCGACGTGGTTGCAGGATGGAATTGCCGCAGGCTTCAGAAGCGGAGCGGCGAGACTGGCGATTGCGGGTGCGAATCCTGCTCTGCTTGCCAAACAGGATCCGGCAAAGGTTTCGCGGGCGAACGTTGCGATGTCGAAGGCCAGCAAGCCCGCTATGGAGTTGATCACGCGGCATGAGATCAACTGGACTATCGTGGCCTGCGCTACGCCTGAGTGGGCGAAGCTGGTGTTTCCCGGCGAGCCCGTCGATGTGGCTGTAGCAAAGCTGTGGGAAGCGGTCTTTGCTTCATCGCGTGTGAACGTGGACGATCCTGTTGCGGAGTGGAAGCAGCATGGCGAACGGTTGAAGAAGCGTGTCGATTTTCTGAATGCGAAGCGCTACTCGGCATTGCACTTCAAGAGTCCGGTGACAGATCTTACTGTTGGGCTGGCGGATGACCACCTGTGGGCCGGTGGTGGAACGACTGCGGGAAATGGCGTCTATTGCCAGCCAAATATTCCTACTGAAGAGTGCTTTACCACGCCGCATAAGGATCGTGTGAATGGCACGGTGAAGGCGACGAAGCCGCTTTCGCATCAAGGCACATTGATTGAGAATATCGCCGTACGGTTTGAGAACGGGAAGATTGTTGAAGCGAAGGCTACGGCGGGCGAGGATGTATTGAACCGGCTGATCAGTACGGATGATGGAGCGCGACGACTGGGTGAGGTTGCGCTGGTTCCACATGGATCGCCGATCGCGCAGAGCGGAGTGCTGTTCTGGAACACGCTGTTTGATGAGAATGCTGCAAGCCATATTGCGCTTGGGCAGGCCTATTCGACGTGCCTGATTGGCGGCGAGAAGATGGATGCAGCAGCGCTCGCGGCGTTGGGCGCGAATGAGAGCTTGATCCATGTGGACTGGATGATTGGCTCGGGTGCAATGGATGTGGATGGCATCGCAACAGATGGAAGCGCGGAGCCATTGATGCGTAAGGGTGAGTGGGTCTAGCGTCTGAATTAACCCAGTTTGGGAATGCCCGGTGAATCGATATCGATCATCGGGCATTGCTGTTTTTGTGGGCTGACGCATAGGGCTCTCATTATGCCGCACATCACATTCTTCAATATTGACGCGCCTTTTTGCTATCTAACTCAATAGGAATCTTGAATTTACCTCGATTTTTTTGAGAGATTTGCGATTTTCGTAGCTAAACAGAAAATCGCTGTACATTGAAACTGAGTTTGATGCAGATGCGTCTGCATCGATGTTTCCCCAAAGAATTTGCTGCGAGCGAAGTGTTGCTTTGCAGGGGAATATGTATCAGGTCCGCAGCTGGTATCCGTCCTTCTGTCGTTGCGTTATCGCATTCCTACACCTAATCGAAGTCGAGGAGAAACCTATATGAATTCCCCTATCCACACAGGCGTTTCGCGCAGATCGTTCATGCGTATTCTTGGCGCAGCCTCGGCAGCGGCTACCACGTTTCCCGCGTTTGCGGCGGCGCAGCAGGCTCCTGCTGCGGCCCCACAGGGCGGCGCACGGCGCGGCATGTCCGACATGGGCGAGATGCGTCAGCTTTCGCCAGATACCGTCATCATCAGCTCGAATGAAAACCCGCTGGGACCAGCGCAGTCTGCGCTGACGGCGATATGTAGCACCGCCGCGCTGGGCGGCCGGTATCACTTCGACGAGACGATGAAGACTCTAACCGTGTTCAACGAGCAGTTTGGCTTGAAGCCCGGCTACTCTGCCCTCTTTCCAGGATCCGGCGGCCCGCTTGATCTGGCACTCATGTCGAACATTGGACCGGATAAACCTCTGGTTTACGCGGACCCAAGCTATGAGCAGGGGCCACGCGCAGCCGATACGATGAAGGCTCAGAAGTTCCCCGTTCCGCTGACCGCGACCTATGCGCACGATGTGAAGGCGATGCTGAAAGCTCATCCTTCGCCCGGCGCCTACTACATTGTGAATCCTAACAATCCAACCGGAACGATGACCCCGAAGGAAGATATCGTCTGGCTAGTAAACAACAAGCCTGCGGGTTCGGTCGTCATTATCGACGAGGCTTACCATCACTTCTCGAACGATGAGTCGTGCATCGATCTGGTGGCGCAGGATAAGGACGTCATCGTGATGCGGACCTTCTCGAAGATTTACGGCATGGCTGGCTTGCGCGCGGGCTTTGCCGTTGCGCGGCCTGACCTTATCAAGAAGTTCAACAACGTGGGCGGCCCGAGCCGCAGCTTGGCGAGCATCTCGATTACGAGCTCTGCCGGCGCGCGCGCCAGCCTGCAGGACAAGGACCTTGTGCCGCTGCGTAAAAAGATCAACGCGGACATTCGCTCGGAGACTCTGGAGTTTCTAACGAAGAAGGGCTACAAGATCATTCCGGGTTCGCAGGGCAACATGTTCATGGTCGATGTGAAGCGTCCGGGACATGACTTCCAGCAGGCAATGTTGAAGGAGAATGTTGCGATTGGGCGTTCGTGGGCGGCGATGCCGAACTACGTGCGTGTGACGGTTGGCACGAAGCAGGAGATGGAGAAATTCCAGACCGCTTTTGTAAAGTGCATGGACATGGCGCCGGGTACGGTGAATGGTGCCGCGGAGCTTCATATTCCGCAGTTCCATGTTCCTTCGGAGCTTTATCGCGGCTAGTCCGTTACGAAATAGAAGAGGTCTCGGCGATGCTGCCGAGGCCTCTTTTTTACTGCTCGTCGCCGGCCAAATTCGGCCTGTGGTGAAATCAACCATCGCAACGCGGTAAACTTGCAGTCATTATGGATTTGATGGGTTGTGGAACGGCGCTGGTAACTCCCTTCCGAAGGAATAGCGCAATTGACGAACCGGCACTGCAATCGCTGGTGAACTGGCAGATCGAGAATGGGATCGATTTTCTGATTCCCTGCGGGACGACCGGCGAGGCGGCGACGCTGTCTGAGGCTGAGTGGCTTCGGGTAATTGAGCTCGTGGTTGAGGCAGCAGCGGGGCGAGTTCCTGTATTTGCAGGATGTACCCATAATGCCACCCATGAAGCGGTTGCGCGGGTGAAGAAACTGCATCGGGTGCGCGGAGTAACGGGCGCTCTGACGGCAAATCCCTATTACAACAAGCCCGGGCAGGAGGGGCAGTATCAGCACTTCCGCGCGATCGCCGAGGCTACTGACCTGCCCGTGCTGCTTTACAACATTCCTGGGCGTACGGGAACAAACCTGGAGCCGGCGACGGTGTTGCGGCTTGCGGAATTGCCGAACATTATCGGCGTGAAGGAGTCGAGCGGAAATATTGCGCAGATTACGGAGTTGATCACGACTGCACCTGCGGGTTTCAAGGTGTTGGCTGGCGACGACAGCATGGCTCTGCCAGTGATTGCATTAGGTGGGGCTGGATTGGTTTCGGTAGCTTCGAATGTGATTCCAGAGCAAATGGCGAAGATGGTTCGGGCGGCGCTTGAGAATGATTGGGGTGCGGCCCGGAAGATCAATCGGCAATACTTCCGGCTGATGCAGGCGCACTTCTGGGAGGCGAGTCCGGCTCCCGTGAAAGCTGTGCTGCATATGATTGGGCGCGGCGAGGATGTGCTGCGGCTGCCGATGGTTCCGGTTTCGGATGGGACTCGGCGCAAGCTGGAGTTGCTGGCTAGTGAACTTGGGCTGCTGACTGCAGTCGCTGCTGGCTCGAGGTCATAGAAAACAAACAAGAAAAGGTGATGTGTGAGTTTGCAAGAGCGGATTGAGCATTGGTTTGCGCAGGGTGCTGCGGCGATTGGGAATGGCGAGGCTGAGGCGGCGTTTTTTGAGTTGCGGAATGCGCTAGAGGCTGGGGAGTTGCGGTCTGCGGAGCCGGATGCTTCGTCTGCGCTTGGTTGGCAGGTGAATACCTGGGTGAAACGTGGGATTTTGCTGGGGTTTCGGCTAGGTGCTCTCGTTGAGATGGGGTCGGGTGAGGGGCTTTCTTTTGTGGATAAGGCTACTTATCCGGCGCGGCGGTTTGCTGCAGCGGATGGGGTTCGGGTGGTGCCCGGTGGGTCGAGTGTGAGGGCTGGAGCCTTTGTTTCTAAAGGGGTTGTGGTGATGCCTCCGGCTTATGTAAACGTTGGGGCTTATGTGGATGAGGGGACGATGGTGGACTCTCATGCGCTGGTGGGGAGTTGTGCGCAGATTGGGAAACGGGTGCATCTGAGCGCGGCCGCACAGATTGGTGGCGTGTTGGAGCCGGTGAACGCTAGCCCCGTCATTATTGAGGATGACGTGCTTGTGGGTGGAAATACCGGCGTTTATGAGGGCACGGTGGTGCGGAAACGCGCGGTTTTGGCGGCTGGGACGGTGTTGACGCGGGGTACTCCGGTTTATGACCTGGTGCGCGGCGAGGTTTATAAGGCTACGGCGGAGATGCCGCTGGTGATTCCTGAGGGTGCGGTGGTGGTGCCGGGCTCGCGCGCTGTAAATAAAGGAAAAGGCGCGGAGTGGGGACTTAGTATTTCGGCTCCCGTGATCGTTAAATATCGGGACGAAAAAACAGAGCTTTCTCTAGTGTTAGAGGACATTTTGCGCTGATTTGGGTGGACAAAACGTGGTGAAATGCGTGGCAAAGATGGACATGTGAATGTCACTTTTTGCCACGCTGATTTTTTTGCAGGTTTGCTGACTTTATTTTTCCACAGGCTGAGAAGGGATCGCCTACTCTCGCAGCAACTGTGCGGGATCGATTGCGAGGGTGCGGCGTGCGGGGATGAAGGTGGCTACGACGCCGAGCAAGAGCATTGTGATGAATACTCCAGCCAGGATCAGCGGCTCGCGTGGCGTAGCGTAGGCGACGAGGTGTGACATCAGACTGCTGGTGAAGACTCCGAGTACCAGACCCAGGGCTGAGCCGATGAGAAGCAGCAACGCGGGCCTGCCGAGAGTAGAGCGCATGACCTGGATGTGTTGCGCGCCGAGGGCGATGCGGATGCCTTGCTCTTTGAGGCGTTTTGAGACGGAGTAGGAGGCCATGCCGAAGATGCCGGTGACGGCGAGCATAGCGGCCAGCATACCCATAATGCTGAGGACGACGGTAGCGGCGCGTACGGGGATCATGGTGCGGTCGATGATGTCATCCCATGGGGCTATGGCGTAGGGGATGTTCGGTTCGATGCCCGTTACGGCTTTGCGAAGTGCGGCGGTAATCTGATCCTGCGGAAGCTGGGAGCGGACGATGACAACCGCCCGCGTGGGCAGGAGGCCGCCCGGACCCTGGGTGACCGGAAAGAACATAACCGGCTGCGGATCTTCGATGAGTGAGCCGTATTTGCCGTCTTCGACGACGCCGACCACCTCATATTTGGCAGTTGCCCACAGCATGAAACGTTGTCCTATGGCAGATTGGTTGCCGAACAGCTTGTGCGCGAAGGTTTCGTTGATGATGGCAACGCCAGGTGAATCTTTGTCGTCATGCCAGGTAAAGTCGCGGCCTGCTACGAGACGCGTGCCTGCGGTCTGAAGGTAGCCGGGTGAGAGCAAGTAGGTGTAGGCGCCAAAGGACATATGCGAGGGAATAAATTCTGTGGTGCCCCAGCGATAGACAAACCAATCGCCGCCGCCTTGAAAGGGCACGGAGTCCGCGCCAGCGGCGGCGGAAACGCCGGGAATGGAAGAGGCTGCGTCGATCATGCGTTTGAGCAGCGGGACGGATTGCTCGCCAGTGTATCCGGCCATGCGAAGGTCGGCCTGTGCGAGGGTAACGTTGTGGGGTTGGAAGGCAAGGGGAACCTGTAGAGAGCGCTTCATGCCTCGCGCAGCAACCAGCGATGAGCTGACGAGAAGCGTGCAGACAGCGATCTGAACGACGAGCAGGATGTCGCGGAGTGCGAAGCGGCGAAAGGTCTCGGATTGGAGGGTTCCGGTCTTGATGGTCTGTAAAACATCGGTGTTCCATATCTGGCGGGCTGGTATGAGACCGAAGAGGAGACCACAGACGATCGACAGGACAATGGCAAGGGAATAAACGCGATGGTCGGGCGAGATGAGGAAGTGCGTGGGAAAGTCGCCGAAGAACTGCCAGTGGCTCAACCCGCTTAGCAGGATCCTGGCTAAGAAGGTGCCCGCGATTCCGCCGGCGATGGAGATGAGGACTGCTTCGGTGAGGAGCTGGCGAAGGATATGCCAGCGGCTGGAGCCGATAGCCATACGGATGGCGAGCTCTCCGCTGCGGTCGGCGGCACGGGCCGCGAAGATGCTGGCAAGGTTAACGCAGGCGGCGAGCAGGACCAAAAGGGCGAGCAGCATGATGCCGAGCAACGGCTTTTTGATGGGATTATCGGTTTTGCCCGCGGGACCAGCCTGAGTGACGGTGGCGCTGAGGCCGTCATCCTTTCTGTCTTCTTTGGCCATCTGACTGGCGAGGGCGTTGAGACTGTCGGTCGCCTGATTTGGCGTGACGCCGGGCTTCAGTCTACCCATGACGAAGAAGCCGTAGTGGTCCCGATAGGGCAGGTCGTCGCTTCCGGTTACCTGTGCGGCGTTGAGGACGGGAAACCAGTAGTCGGGCCAGTAGAAATCGTCAGTGCCATGAAAGCTTTCCGACGCGACGCCAATGATGGTAAAGGGATGCTGGTTGAGCTGGATGGTCTGACCGAGTACGTCGGGACTGGCGTTGAACTGCCGGTTCCAGAAGTCGTAGCTGAGTACGATGAAGGGCGCGGAGGCTGGGCCGTGCTCGTCGGTTGCATGAAAGAAGCGGCCGAGAACTGGCTGGAGGCCGAGTACGTCGAAGTAGTTGCCGGTGGCGGCGTAGCCCCAGCTTCTGGTGCTGGATTTTCCTACGCTGAGGCCGACTCGCTGCATCTGGTAGGCCATCAGCCCGCTGAAGGAGGAGTCGCGGTCGCGGTAGTCGAGATAGTCGCGATAGGACTGCGAGGTCCATTCGACTTTGCCTTTGCCGTGGACGACTTGAAAGAGATTCTCTGGTTGAGGGACGTCCAGCGGGCGGAGGATAAGACCGTTGAGGACGCTGAAGACGACGACGTTCGCGCCTATGCCGAGGGCTAGAGTCAAGATTGCGGTGATGGTAAATCCCGGAGATTTGCGTAGCTTGCGCGCGGCAAAGCCTATGTCTGCAAAGACTCTCTCGATGCGTGTCCACATCCAGATTTCACGGCCTTGCTCGTTGACTCTAGTGACGTTGCCGAATTCGCGCAGGGCTGTTTGCTGCGCCTGCTGGCGGCTCATACCGGATGCCATGAGTGCGTCTACTTTTTCGGCGAGGTGCTGCTCGATCTCTTCGGAGAGGTCGCTGTAGATTCGGTTTCGCTTGAAGAGCTGCTTGAACCAGTTCATGCTGCATCTCCTAGAAGGCTGTGAAATCAAGAACGCGGTGCGAAGGTTGCAAAGGCTATGGCGTAAAAACAGGCAAAAGCGAAGTACAGGGATCCTTCACTGCGTTCAGGATGACGACCTTAAAAACGAAGAACGGACGATGTAAAAACGACGACCGTAAAACAACAAGTGACGACGTAAAACTAAACTGCAAAAACACTGGCTTCGCCCTAGGATTTCGTGGGTGATAGGACGAGGGTTATTCCTTCGAGCATTCGTTCGAAGCTGGAGATTTCGCGCTCCAGATGTTTTTTTCCTGCGGGTGTAATCCGATAGGTGCGTACTCTGCGGTTGGACGGAGAGATCTCCCACTCCGCCTTAACCTGGCCCTCTTTCAAGAGGCGTTGCAGGGCCGGATAGAGAGAGCCTTCTTCGACCTGAAGAAGCTCGTTTGACATTTGCTTGATGTGTTGGACGAGAGCGTAGCCATGCATCGGCTGGCGCTGGAGTGATTGGAGAACCATCATCTCCAGCGCGCCGCGGAATAGATCGCGTTGTTCGGGTTTAGGTGGTGGCGTCATAGGCATGTTTGAAACATGCCTAGCGTAAAATAGGGTGCAGAAAATTGTCAAGAAGAGATGTCGTTGATTGATTTTCCCCGACTCTATTTTTGAAGCGGTGGAACGGCGGAGAAGAGGCTGACGAGGCCTTCGGCCAGGGTGGGGTGGGTGATGATGAGGTCTCGGATAGCGGTGTAGGGTAGGTTGTTGGCCATGGCCAGTTGTACGGCTGGGAGGAATTCGCCTGCGACGGTGCCGAAGGCGGTGAAGCCGAGGATGCGGTCGTCGGGGGCGATGAGGGCTTTGAGGAAGCCGCGGGTTTCTGAGAGGGTGCGAGCGCGGAGGACGGCGAGCATGGGGATCTTCGTGAGGCGGTAGGCGATTCCCTGCTGTTTGGCTTCCGTTTCGGTGAGGCCTACGTGAGCCAGCTCGGGATCGAGGAAGGTGCAGGAGGGGAGCTGGCGGCCGGTGGTGGAGCGGTTGGCTCCGGCGAGGTTGTCGCGGACGGTGCGGAAGTCGTCGAAGGAGATGTGGGTGAAGTGCGGAGAGCCAGCGCAGTCGCCCATGGCCCAGATGTTGGGCGTGGTGGTTTCGAGGCGGTCGTTGACCTGGATGTGGCCGGATGGGGTGGTGCGGACGCCTGCGATTTCGAGGCCCATGTTTTGAGTGTTGGGTGTGCGGCCTGTGGCTACAAGTATGTGTGAGCCAGTGAGGATGATGCCGTTGCTGAGATGGAGCTTTACGCTCGCGCCGGAGATGCCTTCGACGCGGGCGATGGTGACGCTGGTGACGGCTTCGATGCCTTCATCGTGGAAGAGCTGCTGGATGGCCTCGGAGACGTCGGGGTCTTCGCGATGGGCGAGGGTGGCGTTGCGCTCGACGATGGTGACGCGAGAGCCGAAGCGGCGCATCGCCTGAGCGAGCTCGAGGCCGATGTAGCCGCCGCCGATGACGAGGAGATGTTCGGGGACGACGTCGAGCTCGAGGGCTTGGATGTGGGTGAGCGGTTGGGATTCGAGGAGGCCGGGGATGGGATCGATGGTGGCGCGGGAGTCGGTGTCGATGAAGATTTTGTCGGCAGTAAGGGTGCGGGTGCCTCCGGCGTTGAGGTCGACCTGGACAGTTTTGGGGCCGATGAATTTGCCGAAGCCCATTGCAAACTCTGCGCCGCTCCTTTTGAAGTTGTTGAGGTGGACTTCGGCGAGGCCTTCGACCATCTTCCGCTTGCGGGCACGGACGGCGGCCATGTCGACGTGCCATTCGCTGTGGACCATGCCGAACTCTGCGCCTCGCTGGAAGTAAGAGGCGACTTTGGCGCTGTGGATGATGTTCTTGCTGGGCAGACAGGCGACGTTGGGGCAGGCTCCGCCGATGGCGTCCTTCTCGATGGCGATGACGTGGCTGCCATGCGAGGCGAGATGCCATGACATGAATTTTCCTGCTTCGCCACTGCCGATAATGATTGCATCGTACTGCTTTGGTGTCGGCATAGACCTTCCTCGAAGTTCAACCGAGACGCATGCAATGATAAGAGGTTTCTTCTGACCGAAGGCGGATTGGAAAGTGAAAAAACGGTTTTATCGGGAATATCTCTATAAAAAGACAGGGACCGATTGAATGATAGCTACTCGACTTATGTTTGGCGAGGGAGACATCCACGAACTTTTTACCTTGAATCTGGAAGTTCCGACACTCGCTATGGATAATTGTTCGCTCTGCGCCGACGGACTTATTCGTCGATTGTCCGCATGTAGTTGATGATGGGTCGACTTAGGCGGTCATTGTACTCTGGCGTTGCGATTGCACTCCGGGTTGCATCACAATATGTCGGCAATCGTTTAGGCATCTGCGGCATTCTGAACTTGCCCCAGACGAACTGTGCTGCCTAGTTTTACCAGCGATGTAATCGCGGGTTGGACTGGGGCGGTTCGAGCTATAGTCGGCACCTAGACAAAGCTTTGCGTGGATCACGGCGCACGCATCCTTTCACACTTCATTGAATGCCTGGTGATGAACAGCTTTGGCGCTTAGCAGCGTTCCACCAAGGCTTCAGATGAACTGCGTCATAACGTCGCTGAGGATGCCATCGCGCCCGTCACGGGCCTCTCGATGATTCGTCGAGGTGTGTGCGGTGGTCTCGAAACTAACCCACTCACTCATGGTTCAAAAAAGAGGATTGAAATAGCTATGCCTATTAAAAACGTATGCCACCGCTATATCGCATTTCTACCGTTACTCGCGTTCGCGTCTTATACATCCGTTCAGGGTCAAAGTGGATCTCAGGGTGTGCTCTTGAAAGAATTCCGGCCGATTGGAGGCTCCGGAAATAATATTGCGAACCCTGAACTGAATGTTGTTCCGGGTACGCCAGAGATTGCTCTTGCGCCGTTGAACTTCGCTCCGGGGACAAATGACGGACTTATTGCTGCGCCGAATCCGCGCACGATTAGTAATGTCATCGCGGGTGGTACTGGGGCGCGTGGTCAAAATGCAGAGAGCGACGATCCAACTGCTTCGGCGTGGCTCTATGTCTTCGGACAGTTTCTCGATCATGACCTCGATCTGGAAGAAACCCCGACGACTTCAACTCCCATAAACATCGTTGTGCCGCCGGGTGACCCTGTGTTTCCTGCTGGAACGACCATCGCAATGACACGGGACACACGCAGTCCTGCTACGAATACGATCATCAATACTGTCGCGGGTTATCTCGATCTATCGCAGCTCTACGGTTCGACGACGGCAGTTGCGGCCAGTCTGACGAATGCTGATGGGACTTTGATGAGCTCGGATAATGGGCAGGCGCTTCCTGTTGTTGATGATTCATTCGTGACGGGTGATCCGCGGGTGATGGAGAATCCGGAGCTGACCGCAATCACAACACTCTTTATGCGGGAACACAACGCGTGGGTCGCCACTCTGAAATCGCAGAATCCGAATTGGACCGGTCGGCAGCTTTACAGCATGGCCAAAGCCATTACTACGGCGGAGTATCAGAACATTGTGTATCAGGAGTATCTGCCTCTTCTTATCGGTCCGGTGATCGGGGCCTATCAAGGATATGACCCGACGGTAAATGCACAGGTAACGCAGGAGTTTTCGACAGCAGCTTTCCGCGTTGGCCACTCGCAGGTATCGGACACGCAGGAGGGGCTCGACAATAACGGGAACGTGGTCTTTACTGAGCCTCTTGCACAAGCATTCTTCAACACGCCGGAGATAGACGAGGCCAACGGAATTGATCCGCTGCTGCGAGCCGTGGGAGCGGACTTTTCGCAGGCAACGGATGTCTACACTGTTGGCGCGCTCCGTAATCTGTTGTTTGCCGGTTTGGTTGGCGGCGGCGTTGATGAGATGGACCTGATTGCAATTGATATCCAGCGCGAGAGCGATGTTGGCCTGGGCAGTCTCAACCAGACTCGTCGGGCTATTGGTTTGAGACCTTACGGCTCGTTCGCTCAATTGACCCGTGATCCAAACCTGCAGAGAAGCTTCGAGAACGTATACGGAGACATAGACAACGTCGACTTGTTCATGGGCGGATTAGCAGAGAGACACGCCTCGGGCGCGGTCGTTGGTCCTACTTTTCAGAGGATCATCGCTGATCAGTTTGAGGCGCTACGGAGCGGAGATCGCTTCTTCTGGCTGAATCAGGGATTCAATCAACAGTTGGCGTCAGAGATATCGAATACGACGCTTGGCGATATTATCAAGCGAAATACCGATACTACGGTCACTCTGCAGCCAAATGTCTTCCTACAACAGTCGATAGGAGGGCACATCCAACAAAACGCGATTCAACCGAGTACCATCAATACCAATGGGCGTAGACCATCGTTCCAATTCTGACTACCAAACGGGGACGAACGCACTTTGTCGGTTGAGCATTGCGGTTGTCCCCGATTCAGCTGGGTCGGTCTAAGTCAATGCCGTTGAAGACTCTGAACCAGGTGTTTCTGATATTCGGGATGGTTTGTCTGGGCGAGATGAATCGCGGTAGCGATAGCCTGTTGCCCTTCTGCTGTGCGTCCAGAGGCAAGCAAGCACTGGCCAAGGACTGCATTCACCTCTGCTGAATCCGGCGCCTGTTGAACGGCTGTTTGAGCCAGGACTACAGCTTCGGGAAGACGCTGTTGACGGAGCATATTCGTGGCGGCGACTGCGTTCGTCTGTGCGGCAAGCAGCGGGAGATCAAATGTACCGTGATAAACGAGGATGATGTTCTGGATCATGTCGTCAGGCTTGCGATCGGCGAAGGTCTGATAAGGGTTCATCTCGTCCGGACCCCACATTATCCCGGAGAGGTCCGTACCGCTGATTAGTATTGTGCCGGTAAGGGTTCTCGGCACAGTGGGCGGCGCCATCCCCATCAGGTGCCCAAAGCCAGAGGTAAGTGGCTTGCACTGAATTCCGTAATAAGCCGTATTTAGAAACGGGTTATAGGAATCGAACCAGCAGTCGGAGGTGGGGTGTCTATCCAGATAGGTCTTTGTCCATTTGAGTCCCTGGCCCCAATCGGAGTTTGCATCGGCTAATACGAGGTAGTCGTGAGAGGGACCTCCAACGAGTTCGTTGGAGTACGCCAGAAAGTCAGGGAACGCGTGGAGAGACGACACGACTGTAAAGAGGAGAAGTGCTGCCACAAATACTTTGCCCAGAGTGGAACGAGTGACGAATGATGCCGCAGAGGCGCCCGCCAGAACGATGCAGAACGGATAGATGGGAAGAAGATGGCGACCGCCGAGGTTCAGCATCGAGAAGATTGCAACGAGTCCATAGAGCGCGATGGGCAGCACTAGAAATAGGAGCTCCCGACGGCGGTCTCGAATACGAGCGAAGGGGACGAGGCAGAGAAGAATGATCAGCGTGAGCGAGGTCTTGATGAGGAATACGGCCGGGAAGTAGTACCAGACTCCCGAACCCAGAACGCGGCCCAGAACAAAGGTGCCCCGGTTTTCAGGAATCAGCAGAACGTCTACCCAACCGTAGAGGTATGCCTCCGGTAAGAGGCGGTGACGCGCGAGAAACTCAATAATGGAACGCTGCAGAGGATGGGTGAGAAATGTGGAGTAAGCAGAGAGCGGGGGTATGATCGTGAGCTGGTTTGGCCGAGCCGCATATCGAAAACCGTAGATGGCCCAAAGCAGGACATAGCTGATAACCATGATTGCGATTAAAGCCACTGTCAGTTGCCCGAGAAGGCGTCCGCGTCTCTGCGATTGAGTTGGATCGCCAGATGAGACGGGCGGCGAGATCAGGAAGACCTCCGCAAGCACGAGTAGAACGAGCGTAGGGAAGATGACGACGCCTGAGTGTTTAGTTAGAACGCACAATGCGGCAGCCACGGCACATAGCGTGAAGCGCAAAAGAGACGGATTTTTGACGTAGCGATAGAAGGTATAAACCGCAGCGAAGAAGGCGAAGGTCAAAGGCATATCTGTTGTGACCAGTGCACCGTTCGCGAGGAGCATCGGCTCCAGGGTGAAGATGCCGAGTGCCAGGACTCCAGCCATCGAACTGAACATCTCTTGCGCTGCAAAAAAAACAATGATCGCCAGTGTGAAGCTGAAGAGAGCTACGACGAGGCGGCCTCGAAGCAGAATGGCGTCAGCATCTCCGGAGTAGAGGAGTTGACCGCCATTCACTGCATCCTGTGCCTTGAAAAATGGAATAGGGACGGGTGGTGGTTCTTTAAGTCCCATGGAGAGAAGAGGGGCTGCCGCAAGGAGCTTGACGAGCGGAGGATGCTCAGGATTTCTGCCGAAGTCGCCGTGCTTCCAGTACTCAAATCCGGCAAAGAGATGGTCTGGCTCGTCGAAGGTCTGCGATTGCTGGCGTACAGATCCAATAAGCAGAACAGCGAACAGAGCGAGAAGAACGACGACGACAAGGCTGATCGTTCGGGGCGTCAGTGTAGATGATGGTACGGGCGTGGTCGCGGGCATGGTGTCCATCCTTCGCGAGTCATTTGAACAAAGCCTGTGGCTTTGCCTGCGTGAGGGCCCATGTAGACTCCTGGTTTGTATGAGATCAAACCCTACAACTTTGAGAAGCTGCTATGCAATGAGTATTTGTCGGAGTGCTTGAGTCCTTCCTGGGTCGCGATGGGATCCATCAGACTCTGCCCACAATTGCTGTTTCTAAAGGGGATATGGCGCAAGTGCTAAGATTGAAGATTCATGGCACAAGATAAATTGAAGATGATTCCCCTGGGGGGCCTCGGCGAGTTCGGTATGAACTGCATGGCTCTCCGCTGGCAAGATGACATTATTGTCATCGACGCCGGTCTGATGTTTCCTGAAGAAGAGTTGCTGGGTGTCGACATTGTCGTTCCGGATATCAGTTACCTGACCGAGAATCGCGACAAGGTGAAGGCAATTCTGCTGACGCATGGACATGAAGACCACATCGGCGGATTGCCGTGGATTCTGAGTGAGTTGAACGTGCCGGTGTATGGCACGGAGTTTACGCTTGCATTGGTTGAAGGCAAGCTGGAAGAGCATCGTCTGCTGGATGATGCCGATTTGAATGAGCTGATTCCGGGACATCGGGTTACGCTAGGGCCGTTTTCGGTGATGCCGATTCGCGTGACGCACTCGCTGGTGGATTGCGTTGCGCTGGCGATTCATACGCCGGTGGGCGTTGTGCTGCATACGGGCGACTTCAAGGTGGACCTGTCGCCTCCGGATGGAAGGCCGTTCGACCTGCATGCGTTTGCGGAACTGGGTAAGCAGGGCGTTTTGGCGTTGCTGCAGGACTCGACCAATGTTGACCGGCGTGGATATACGCCGAGCGAAAAGGCTGTAAGGCCACGGCTGGATGAGATCTTCGGGCAGGCGAAGAAGAAGCTGTTCTTCAGCTGCTTCTCGTCGTCGATCCATAGGATTCGGCTGGCGATGGAGCTGGCGCATAATCATGGACGCAAGATCGCAATTGTGGGTCGATCGCTGGATAATGCCACCGAGATTGCGCAGGACCTTGGGTATCTCGATCTGCCGCCGGGGCTGGTGATTAATCCTGGGCAGATCAAAGAGCATCCGGCGAACAA
>Ga0206905_10128_pt1 | contig 21093 bp, 15 predicted proteins | sample Alteio_BWOrgHeat_43_FD_152940 | JGI IMG/M metagenome (GOLD analysis project Ga0206905, IMG submission 152940) | Enriched cells from forest soil in Barre Woods Harvard Forest LTER site, Petersham, Massachusetts, United States -... | ecosystem: Environmental > Terrestrial > Soil > Temperate forest >...
GGCAGCTAGAAGAGGTTCTTAAAGGGGTTTTGGGAAAGGATGGAGTTGTTTTAATTACGGCTCCTAAGAGGTCAGGAAAATCTTCCCTTCTGCAAGAGACTTTAAAAAATTATGCTCATGTCAGTTTAAGCGATTTGTTTGCGCGTCATCTCGCAGAATCAGATCCAGTTTTATTTCTTAAAACATATCAGCCACCTTTGGTGATTGAAGATATTCATTATGTTCCTTCGTTAATAAAACATCTTGAAGGGAAATATATTATCACAGGCTCTCAGACAAAAGAAGTTTTAGAGATGAAGGGCGGTGCCACTCATTTAGAGCTTTATCCATTGAGTTGGAAAGAAATTTCCACTGTAGATCCTTATGATCAAATTCAGTGTGCACAGCAAATGATTAAAGGGTTTTATCCCGAGATGCATTTATGTCATGCATCTTATCTTTCCATGTATATGGAAAGAGAAATTCAATCGATGAGAAGTGTGCACGACCTAAAGAAGTTTCATCGCTATTTAGTTGAGCTTGCAACATGCGTAGGAAAGATTTTGAATCTTAGTGAGATTGCAAAGAAGTGCAACATTTCTCAAACGACAGCAACAGATTGGCTTGAATTGCTTCAAATGACTTCAATGATCTATTTACAACAGCCTTACACAAAAAATCTTGTTAAGCGTGTGATTAAGTCTCCAAGACTTTTTTTTGTAGATACAGGGATTCTTTGTTATCTTCTGTATATCCGAACTCCCGAGCAGCTGATCCATTCTCCCTTTGTAGAACAGATTTTTAAGAACATGGTTATAATGGAGAAGGTTAAAGAGTTTGCGCATCAGGAGTGTAATGGCCTTATTCACTACTACAAAACGAATAATGGGCTTGAAATTGACCTCCTTATCGATTTAGGAAAATACTTCAATATTTACAATATTAAGTATTCATCTTCACCCAGTGGACAGTCCACACATAGCCTTGCATATTTCAGAAACAAGTACTCAGTTAAAAAAGCTGCTCTATTGAATTTACAAAAAGAGGAGACTTTACTTTCAAACGGAATTGCCGCAAAACACTGGTTCGACCATTGAATAGCCGGTTATTTTTTCGAGAACTCCAATAGGAGATTTTTCTGGTTCAATAAGGGCATTTTTAGGAACAATGATGGTTTGTTCAAGCGCGTATTGACCTGCAGTGGCTGCGTGAGAAACTTGATCCGTAAAAACGGCCCAGCAGCAGTTTGGGGGAAATTCCCAGTAATCTTTTTTACAATTTTTTTGAAAATCTTCATTCTCTTTTAAAAAATTATGTAGATTTAGCATGAAAAGATCATAAGGAGAGCGGAGAGTAAAAGGGATTCCCATCGCTTTTGCTGCTTTCATTGATTGAGAGACAAGAGGATTTTTTTGCTTAGGAAAAGGAACTTTGTTACCACCAAATTGTTTTGCTAAATCTGCAAAACCATCTGTAGTCATCCAATGTCTTTTGTCTGTCGGATTGATATTAGTAAAAAAACGGAGGATCCGGCCACCATGCATCGGGCGAGAGGGAAAGGAGTCGACATGCAAAAGATCGTTGCGCGCGCGTATACGGAGTTTTCTCCCTTTTTCTTGAAAAGGTCTAAAGCTTGCATAGTCGAGTTTCCATTTAGTTGCATAGGGGGAAAGTAGATAAGAAAGAAACGTAGTTACCCTTACAGAGTAATTGCGCATGATCTCTAAAAGTTCTGCTTCTTGCGCATCAGAATCTTTAACGAAGTTTGTAATTTTATTTGATTGAGGTTTGTAGGCGATGTTTTTTCGGTTGCCTGCTCCCGATTGTTTTTGGGCTAATAAAAAATCTAATTCTTTTTGAGGGAAATCAAATGGAGGCTTAGAAAAGAAAAGGATATTTCCATTTTCAAGCTCTTTGCAAAATTTATCCCCTGGATTAGTCAAATCTTCAATGTTAATTAGCTTTGTCATCTGGAATCCCTAATTTATAGTTCAGATAACTATAAAGTTCAGGGCTTTTATCTGCCAGCCATTCTTTGAATAACTCTAGCTTCTTCGTTTCCAGTTGCGATCCTTTCGAAAAAGATCCTACATCAATCTCGATTGCTTGGTTTCCAATGAAACCGATGTTTGTTTTGATATTGAAATCTCGATCAGCAATCCCTTTCTCTTCCTTTTCTTTGATAAGAGCAGCAAGAGAAGCCAAACATTCTTTTGCGGCATCGAGATTCTTTTCTCGAAGATGTTTTTTAATCGTGGTGTAAGAGGGTGAAGCTTTTTTCTGGAGAATGAAATCGGTGATATCTAAATCTATTTGGTGGAGTATTCCTAGATTGTCATAAAGAGTGAGTTTCTTTTTAAAATCATTTGTTTGGTTCAAGTGAACATAGAGAAGACCTGTTGCTTCTTTAAGTTCTTCCAAAGCAATTTTACAACTATCGAACATAAAAGAAGATTGATACACGCGCTTTTCAATGAGATGTTTTCTATAATTATCCAAAGGACCGAGGGTTACTTGATTAAACCAGTTCCAAAGACGGATATGATGTTGTTTGAAGAATTTTAGCACAGTTGTTCCATCTTGGCTGACAAAGGCGTAGCATTGACCTCCTTTGCTTAGAAAGTAAAAGGGTTGATCGAGAGTCGATTGAATAGCAGGTGTCAGTTCACTTACAGGCCCATGTGCATTTTGACCTGCAATTTTATAAGCCATAAATCCGCGCGTCTGCTTATGGCAAAATCTTTCGACTGCCACGATAGCTGCTACAAAGAAGAGAATCTTTAAGGTTTTTTTGAAAGGAATAGGGTTATCTCTCTTTTTTTGCGCTCCATCTTAACAAAAATAAGCCGGAAAGTATCGCCTAAAATAAAGTTTTTTATGTTGAATCTTTTTTCAAAGGTGGTGGGATTTATGGGATCGTAAAGGAATAGGCAGCCCATTTTTTCTTCCTCGGCTAGATCTTTAGAAATTTTTTCAAGAGAGATCACACTTGTATCATCAATAAAATCAGCAGAATAGAGTAACCTAACGAGGAAAGGTTTTTTGGATTTTTCTCTGGGAATAAAAAAATGGATATCGGGGAACTGGCACATTAAGAAAAAAATATCTTGAATTTGAGCGTTTGGCAAAATAAGCATTGTCTGCTTGTTGAGGAGCTGTTCCCCTTCCACTTTGATCTTATAAAAAGGTCTTAAGAGAAATGGGAAGACGTAGTCAGGTAATCTTGCAATGGCAACTATTGTAAAAAGAAGGGTCAATACTCCAATGATTGCAAACCCCCCAGCGGAGGATATGGATAAAACATCGCTAAATAAATAAAGAGCAAAAGAAGCGAGAAGCACTCCTACAAAACTTAAAAAATTAGTTGATGCAATCACTTGCCCTCTTTTTTCATGAGGGCTGTGCAACTGAATAAAGGAATCAAACGGAACGATAAATATTCCTCCAAAAGCTCCTAAAAGAAATAAAAGTGCGATTACCATGTAAAGATTAGAGGAGAAAAAATAGAGGAGGATTAAGAATAAAGAAATAAAAAGGCCTGCAAGGCAAGAAACGGCAAGCTCTACGCTGTTTTTCATGAGCTTCCCAATTAAAAATGCGCCAAAGGCAATACCAAGAGCGGTGGCAAGAAAAAGATATCCCCCGTCAACTTCCGCGAGGCCTAAGGATTGTATTGCAAAGGGAATAATATTTAATTGCGTATACCCTCCAATGAATAAAAAGAAGGAGGATCCAAAGATAGCCATTAGGAGGTGAGGTTTTTTATGGATAGAGATCAGTGTTTTTACAATTTCACTGAGAAAAAAGAGGTTGAATTTTTTCTTCGAGCCTTGTGGATTTGTTTTCTTAATTCCAAAAGTACTGACAAAACCTCCCAGAGCTATCAGTAGGCAAAATCCTGCAGTCAGAGGAAAGTTCCGATTTGTAATTTCTGTTACAAAAGAAGCCAGAAAAGTACCTAAAATAATAGCAAGATAGGTAAAAGAAGTAATCAGCCCATTTGCTCGAGATACCCGATCAGAAGTGACAAGTTCAGGGATAATTCCATACTTCGATGGGCCAAACATGGCACTATGAGTGGCAAGAAGAAACAAAATAGTGTAACAAGCCCATCCACTTCTAAAGGCAAAAGCAAAAATCGCAAGAGTCATCAATGTAAATTCTGCAATCTTCATTAGGACAAGAAGTTTTTGTTTGCTAAACCGGTCTGCTAAAACTCCTGCAGCAGAGGAAAACAAAAGAAACGGAATCACAAAAATAGCGCCTGCTAAAGATAAAATACTGCTCGCCTTATCGGCTCCTTGCACATCAATCAAAAGATAAACTAAAAGTAATTTGAAAATATTATCATTTAAAGCCCCCAAGAATTGAGCGCTATTTAAGAAGGCAAGGCTATGCGATGTTCCAAGCTTTTTTCGTAAAAAAGAAAACATAGTTCTACTCTAAGTTAACCTTTGTTATCATACAAGTACATACGAGCTGATTGCTTGCACGAAATAACAGGATGGCAGGATATGCGTAGAAGAGGGAAGCTTATTTCTTTTTTTCTGGTGAGTATAGGCTGCTTGCTTGCTAATGATAATTTGAGCTACGAAAACAATATTGCTATTATTCGAGAAAAGGCGCACGGATATGCAGAGGATGCGCGGGATTTAGGGCTTGGTTCCCCTTTTAGATACAATGTTGATACGTATGAGTGGCCTTCTAGATTTGCAAGAAATTTTACTGGCTATGCTGAATTTAGAGAAGGGTTTCACGTTTTATTTTTAACCTGTGACGAGCAGTTTAATAGCTGGATCTTAAGTCGAGAAAGAGACCAAAGAAGATATCTAGAAATAATTAAAATTTCACAAGATTCTGAAGATAAAGATGTCTATGAGGAGCGCCTAATAAAGATACGACAAGATTTGCTGGAAACTCCTTTAAGACAATCCAAAGTGCAAAATGTATTGCATTTGGGATGGGACAAAATCCAAAAGCAATTCCAAATTCTTTACGCCAAGTTTGATAAACTACAGGACCCGCTTTTATATTTTCATCGAGGAATGTTGTTTTTAGATGAAGGTCGGTTTTTCGAAGCGATTCTCGAGATGGAAAAAGTAATAGATTCCGGCGAAATGAACAAAGTTCTGGATGAAATAAATAGCGGTATTTCAGAGCTTGAAATGGATATGGCTAAAAGCTATTCGGAGCTAGGAGAGTATACTAAGGCAATAGAGCTTCTTTCTAATATAATTCGAAGGCATCCAGAAGAAAAAGAAGCTTATTTTGAACGGGCTGCTGCTTATTTTGAGCTTGGTGAGTTTGATCTTTGTCTAGAAGATTATTTAAAACAAAGAAAGGAATCTGTTTTTTCTTACATTCATGACCCTGAACTTTTTGCCTTTAGTAAAGGACTGACAATCGGCGCTAAAAATGGAAGTTTAGAAACAGCGATAGAATTTTTCCCTTCATTGCTGGGGTCTTTAAGAGGCATGGGTAATCTATTGTGGGCCGTAGTTGAGCATCCTATAGACGCGCCTAAACAATATGCTGAAGCTACGATTAGTTTTTGTAGTTATTTGAGATCTTGCAATAAAAAGGAATTGGCAAAAATTGTTGTTCCAGAAATGTACCAATTAATAACCAATTGGGATGATCTTGCCCCTGAAAAAAGAGGAGAGTTAGCTGGGCATGTTTTAGGAAAATATGGCTTAGATGCTATTTTAGCTACTGGTATTTACAAGGGAATAAAGACTGTCGACTCTTATCGAAAGCTCAAAAAAGCTGAAAAGCTTTGTACCTTAGAAACACTTGCTCGTTCTCCTGAAACCCGGATAGCTTTAGAAGAAGCTTCCGCAAAATGGATCCAAACTAGAAGTGAATGGTTTCTAAAGATTGAAATTGAAATGGATAAACAAGGGAAACATATCCCTTCGCATCGAAATTTTGATTCTAATGCTGCAAAAAGTATATGGACCCATTCTGGTCCACAAGTTAAAATTAAAGAATTAGCTGGTAAAGGTCAGAAAACAAGAGGAGTACCAGGACAGGCTGGGTATCAGGAAAGAGTAGATTGCGGAGAAGTAATTGGTTATTTTGTAAGTGAAGATGGGAAAGAAAAATTACCTACAACAATGGCTACAATTCATTATAGTAAGAAGGGTGCACATATCGTCCCTGCAAGGCCAAAAAGCAAAAAATGAGGATAAGTAGGTGTTAAAATTATTTGATATTAGTTATAAAATTATTCAAGACCCATTTTTAATAGTGAGTCCTTTAGGGAATGTAGTTCCTGAGGTGTATTTTGATGACTTGAGACTTTCAAAATTTCTCCCTGCCGTTATAGGACAAGTTTCAGATGATGCTTTTATATATATCTGGGATTTTAATAATGTTCATTTGGAGTTATTGAGAATTTCTATAGTTCCTGAGCTTCCGCAGCATTTGAAAGTTGAGAAATGTATTGCCCTTCTTTGGAGATTTAAAAACTTATCTAAAAAGATAAATCTTAGGTTAAAATGTCAATTTTTCCCTAAAAGAAACGCAGAATGGGATTCTGAGTCAGGTGAATGTTTGTCCGCTCAGTGTTGGGAAGATGCTGACTACAAAATCACTATAGGAACTCAAGACGAAGAATGTTTGGAGGGAAGAGCTTTCAATAGTAAAGGATTACCTCTGAGGCTTGCTAAGCAAAAACTCTTAGATCCAGAATTAGTAGAGAATCATGAAGATGGGATTGAAGTTGTATTACCTCCTCTTTTGGAAAATGAAGAAGGGCAGATACAGTTTATTATTTCTTGGGTAAATAAGAAGGAAACGGATCCAATTTCTACGTGGTACGCTGTAGATCAAAAACCAGAATATATTTTGAAGTCAATAGACGTGTCTTAAGTTAGGGGATCAAAGACTGAAGTGAGTAATAGCGCAATATTTTTCAGTAATAAGCTCGATGTTTTGGCAGATAGACTGTATGAGAATTTGTTCTCTAACGGAGGGCCATTTGAAAAGAGGATGGTCGTTGTTGGTCATCCTTTGATGAAACGGTATTTGCAGTGTTATTTTGCTAGAACTAAAGGGATTTGTGCGGGGATAAAAATTCTTAGTTTACATCAGTTATTGAATGAAAACGTTCCATCGCAATTTGAGTTAGCGCTCGAGCTTCAATGTTATGTGGAAGAGCCTCTAAATCATGAGCTAAGCAGGGTGTTTTTGAAGCATGGCCCACAAGATGCCTGGCAGCAAGAGCTTTGGAACAAAATTTTTAAAGAGCATTGGACTGATCCTAGAAAGAAGCTTAAAACTCCGTCAGAAGAAAAGATCCATCTATTTGGTTTTGAGCATTTGGAAGAAGAATATCTTAAGTATTTTCAGGGTTCTTACATTTATCAGCTCTCTGTTTGTTCGATGTTTTGGGGAGATGTGTATAGCGATAAGGAAAGACGGTTTTTAAAATTAAAGGAAGATGCCGAGAATCCTCTGCTTGCTAACTTGGGAAGGCTTGGAAGAAAATCTTTAAATCTGATGCAAGATCTCGATTTTGTATTTGATGAAGAATATGTTCCAGGGGAAAGAATAACGTTACTTGGTAACATACAACAAGATTTGCTTGAGCTTGCATTCATTCCCTGTTCTGCTGATTCATCTGTTGAGTTGCACATTGCGACATCGCAACTGCACGAAATTGAGATCCTTTATGAAAATATTTGCAAGAGGCAAGAGGCAGATGTCTTGGTATTAGCTCCAGATATTTCAGAGTATGCTCCTTTTATCCACATGGTTTTTAAAGATGTAAGCTATGCCATTTTTGATGAGAAAATAGACGCGGTAAAAGGATTGCAGCAGCTTCTTTCTCTGCCGAAGAATGATTTTGAAGTTACGGAAGTCTTAAAGCTTTTCCCTAACCGTTATCCAAAGATGGCGCATATTAGAAGAGGAACGGGAAATGAAATAGGATCTTGGGAATATGGTTTTAAACGGCTGCTTACTTCGTTAGCAATTGAGGAAGATGAGTTTAAGATTGAATCTAACGAACTAGAAGAATTGGGAGTTTATATAGCGAAAATCCGCTCTCTTTTTATCGATCTTGATTTAAGTCCAAGAAGTTTGAATGGTTGGATAGAACATTTAAAATACCTTCTGCAAAAATACTTTCCTTTAGATGAAGAGGGTAAAGCGTTTAGCGAGAAATTAAGCAAGCTTGGTGTTTCTTTAAAACACATAGGAGATAAAGAGTTTCCTTTTACGAGCATTGAGAAGATTTTTGGTCAGGCGCAAATCTCTTATCAAGGGGGAAATGTTAACGCAATCTCTTTTTGTAATATAGATAAAGCAGGGACGTTGCCAGCAAAAGCGATCTATCTTTTAGGGATGAAAGAAGGTCTTTTTCCAAGAATGGAAACCCCTTCTTCTTTATGCAAAGTTCCTTCGATTGTTGCAGATAAGGACAGGTATCTATTTTTGCAACTTATCACGCAAGCATCTGATAGTTTTATCATGAGTTATGCGAGAGAAGAAAATGAAAACCCTTCTTTCGTAGTGCAGGAGCTGTTTACTTACCCCATTTCTAAGATAGAACACGTTTCTCTATCTCAACCTCTCGTAAGAAAAACTCCGTTTATTCCTGAGTTTTGTATGCGCGTGATTTTGCCCGAAGGGATCAAACAAAAAGTCATAGAAATTAAAAAGCTTTCGAGCTTTGCAAAAGACCCTGTTAAGTTTTACTTCAATCATGTCCTTAAGATTTACTTGGATGGAGAGGATGAATTTGAAGAGGGGGAATTTGTTGTTTCTAATTTAACGAGATATCATTTGAAAAATGCAGCGCGGAAAAACCCTGCGTTTTTTGAGAAAGCTTACGAGGAGGGAAAGCTTCCTTTAGGGCTTTTTAAAGAGGCTGCAGAATTCCGTTTTCGTGAGGAAGATTTGGTTCTTAATGAAACAAAAACGATAGAGTATCATCTTGATTGTGATGCTCCTTATGAGATGAGACCAGACTATTTGATTTTGCCTGCTTTAACTGTTGAGGAAACTAAAATTGTGGGAGTTTTGGAGGATGTAGGACTAGATGCAGATACTTTGGAAGAAAAACTGAAAGTCTATCCCCTCCTTTTGATTCGAGATAACTCGATAGAAAAACTTGCCAAGTATATTGCTTATTATGAAAAGGGATTGGTGACGCCTTCTCCCCTTATGCCAAAATGGGGTGCTGCTCTTTTGCAGAAGGGAGTAGCTGAGTTGGAAAGGAAGATTCAGCCATCAGATTTTGGATACGTGAATCCCTATTTAGCGAGGCTTGATGTTTCTGCTGAAGCGATCTATTCTAATTGGTCATCTTACTTAAGGAGCGTATGCGCAGATTTGATCTCCTAGGGCCAGTTTTCGGTGCTCATATTATTGAAGCTTCTGCAGGAACAGGAAAGACTTATGCAATTGAAAACTTAGTTGCAAGGCTGATTGAAGAGGGAGTTAAAATAGAAGAGATCCTTGTGGTCACTTTTACAAAGGCTGCAACGCAGGAGTTAAAACAGAGAATTCGCGCAAAGCTTAATAAAGAGGTGCTTTTAGATTTTGATAAGGCAAAAATCTTCACCATTCATGGCTTTTGTTATCGGATGCTCAAACAATTTATGTTGTTTGATCTGCCAGACCCTGATGAATCTAACCCGACTTATGTTAGGCGAAGAGCTGTCTTAGACTTTTTAAGAAAAATATCCAAAGATCAGTATCAGCCAGAAGAGATCCATTCCATTTTAAAAAAGCACAAATTTGATGTCGATAGCCTCGTTAGTAGATTGCTTAAATTCGCAGAGAGAAGAAAGAAGATTGAAGGAACCGATCCCTTTTTAAGATTAGCAAGAGAATGTGCTTTCCACATTCAAAAACAAGAGGTTTTTTCGCCAGATGATCTTTTGCATAAAATGGAAGAATGTTTGGGGAATCCTGAATTTGTAAAGTCTGTAAGACAAATGTTTCGAGCTGTGATTGTCGATGAGTTTCAAGATACAGATCCTTTGCAATGGAAGATTTTCGAAAAGTTATTTGTGAATGCAGGCTTGGATGCTTTTTATCTTGTGGGGGATCCGAAGCAATCGATTTATCGATTTCGAGGGGCAGATGTTTATACCTATTTAAAAGCGAAAGAGCACTTTTCAAGTCGTTGCTTTTTGGATACAAATTATCGAAGTGATCCCACGTATATAAAAAGATTAAATGCTCTTTTTTCACAGTGTCCGTTAGCTTTGCCCAAAGAAGATGAAATGCTCGAGTATGCTCAGGTGAATCATAAGCCAGATGGGAAAGATCACCTTTTTAAAGATGGAAAGGATCCTTTTTGCTTCTTTAAAGTGGAAGCGCCAAAGCTAAGCGCCAAAGCTATCGAAGAAGAATATCTTTTTCCTTTCATCACACAAGAAATTCTCTATCTTAAAGAACAAGAAAACTTCCCTTTAAATAAAATCGCCGTACTGATTAAAGATCGACATCAAGCAGAAAGGCTAAGCGACTTTTTTAGAAATTACAATATCCCCTCCCAGCTTAAAAAAGGGGGAAAGATCACGGATAGATTGTCTTATAAAGCATTGAACGAGCTTCAACTGTTACTCGAGCATCCAAAGGATCTAAACAAGCTTAAAATTGTATTAAGCGGGCCACTCCTTAACTGGAATCACCATCAGTTGGAAGAGGCTCATACGATGCAATCCTTTTTCCAAAACAAAGATTTTGTTCAGGTTATCCGAGAGATCGATTTTTGTGATAAGGAAGTTGTGGAATTGTTTTTGCAAGGGAAAAACCTTGAAGAGGGGGAAGAAAAAAGAAGTTGCAGCGGCAGAGAAGAAGTGCAGATCATGAGCACTCACATGAGTAAGGGGCTTGAATTTGACATTGTTTTTGCATTGGGAATGGCGAGCAAACACACAGGCAAGGAAGATTATGTTGAAGTGGAAGATCAGATTATAGAATATGCAGAAGCAAATCCCCTTTGCCAACTTTATGGAAAAGAGCAAGAAGCTGAGAAATTAAGACAGCTTTATGTGGCTCTTACTCGAGCAAAAAAACGGGTCTATATTCCTCTTGTTCATGGCAAAAAATTGGGAGATGAATCTCCGATCGAATTATTTTGTAAATATGTCGATATTGATCATCCGATCAACTTAAATGGGGTGCAGTTTCAACTTCATCCATTGCAGATGCTAGACTCTGAACCCAAAGAGCTTTTAAAGCCTATTTCAAGTCATCCAAGCTTTGTCCACTCTTTTACCTCGCTTGCGCAAAAGAAAGAGCATTCTTCTGTAGAAATAGATCCAAACGCCCTGCCAACTGGAAAAGAAACTGGAGTGCTTCTTCATAGCATTTTAGAGAAAATTTTTCAGGTAGACGACAGGCTTGCGTGGATTAAACAAAAAGTGGAAAAGACCCATTTGGAAAATTGGAGTGAGCAGATCTTTGAAATGATTGAGAAGTGTTTGAGATTGATTGATATTTCGAAATCTAACTGCTTGCAAGAGATGGAATTTATGTATCCTCAAAATAATGATCTTATAAAAGGCTCTGCAGATCTTGTTTTTATAAAAGATGGGTACTACTATTTGGTTGATTGGAAGTCGAATTATCTCGCAGACTACTCCCAAGAAAACTTAGAAAAAGAGATGAAACAAAACGATTATTTTCTTCAGGCGCAAATTTATGCTGAGGCGTTAGAGCGGTATGTAAAGCTGTTTGACATCGAGCTTAAATATGGGGGAGCCTATTATATCTTTTTAAGAGGAGCTGCGGTGTATCATGTTAGAGGAAATTGATCTTCTTTTTGCAAAAAACTTAAGCGATAAAGAAGAAACCATACAGTTTTTAGCAAAACTTTTTTGTATGTCAAGAGAGGGGAATATCTGCATAAAAGAGGCGAATGTGCTAGAAGTTCCTTCTTGTGTGCATAGGCATAATGATCTTTATTATCTCGAAAAAAACTGGATTTATGAAACGAGATTTATGGAGCATTTTCTCAGAATAAAAAACACACAGATTATTAAGCTTGAAGCTGCGTTTGATGATACTCTTGCTTCTGAACAAAAAGAAGCGGTCAATAAAGCTTTGACACTTCCTATTAGTATTATTACGGGAGGCCCTGGCACAGGCAAAACCTATACTGCATCTCAAATTATAAAAGCTTTTCCTGGGAAAATCATGCTCGCAGCGCCAACTGGAAAGGCAGCTGCCAGGCTAAATGGTAAAACCCTTCATTCTCTCTTAGAATTGCCAGACAAAAAACAAACGGTTCTTTTTGCTGATTTAATCATTGTGGATGAATGCTCGATGATTGATGCGCGTCTTTTTACCCACTTTCTTTCTTCGGTCAAAAATGGAACACGGATCGTTCTTATGGGAGATCCCAACCAACTTCCTTCGATTGAAGGGGGAAGTTTTTTTGCCGATCTCATTACGGCATGTCCAGATATTTGCACCCATCTAAAACAAAACTTCCGTTCAAAAGATGGGATCAAACAATTAGCCTATACAATTTTAGAAAAAAGCCCGGAAGAAGCCCTCTATGAATTGATGAAAGTCATTTCAACAAAACACCTAATAGATTATGTGAATGAGGGGTACACCATTCTATCTTCTATGAGACAAGGCCCTCTTGGAGCGGATCAATTAAATCAACAAATTGCGAGAGATCTCTCTTCCGATACTATTCCCATCATGATTACAAAAAACAACCGGGAAATGAACCTTTACAATGGACAAACAGGGACACTCATAAACGATCTCATCTATTTTTCTGATGGGAGAAGTTTCCCTTCTCATGAAATTCCCCACTATGATTATGCCTACTGTATTTCTGTTCACAAAAGTCAAGGAAGTGAATATGATAAAGTTCTCCTTCTTCTCCCCGAAGGCTCAGAAAACTTTGGCAAGGAACTTCTCTACACAGCAATCACTCGCGCGAAAACCGATCTCCAAATCCAATCTAGCCCCGAGCTTCTCCTAGAAATCCTCAGAAAAACCACTCACCGCACCTCTGGCCTTGCCTCACGCCTTAATTTCTAACTCACCTTACGCAAAATGGTGACGCCAGTTCCTGGCTCAGATGTGGGGTATACGATTTCCGTGGGTTCCTCACATTCGTTCGTCACACCACGGCTAACAACTGCCATCGCTTTGCGATTTGATTACCGCTTTGCGGTTAAGATGAGATCAGGTTTTAACAACAAAATCAGAGTTTTCATCTTAACCGCAAAGCGGTAATCAAATCGCGAAGCGATGGCAGTTGTTAGCCGTGGGTGGGAACCCACGGAAAAGATGCACCGCCTCCTCTGAGCCAGGAACTGGCGACACCATTTTGCGTAAGGTGAGTTTCTAGTCCAAAGTTCAGATTACTACAATTATAGCATATTGTTTGTTTAATTTAATTTTTTAAATAGAAGGCTAAAATAGAGGCACATCTCATTAAGTATCAGAAAGCAGGCTATTAAATCATTTTTTTAGGATCGACGACTTTGTCAAATTCAGCTTCAGAGAGGAAGCCTAAAAGCATGGCGGCTTGTTTGAGGGTGATCCCTTCGGCGTAAGCTTTTTGGACAACTTTGCTTGCTTTGTCGTAGCCGATCACAGGATTGAGAGCTGTTGCAAGCATGAGGGAATTGTCAAGGTGTTCTTTGATTTTGGACAGGTTGGGCTTGATGCCGATGAGACATTTATCGTGAAAGTTAATGGAAACATCGGAAAGGAGGCGGATCGCCTGTAATAAATTGTAAATCATCACAGGTTTGAAAACATTGAGCTCGAAGTTGCCCATCGATCCTGCAAAGCCAATTGCAGCATCATTCCCCATCACTTGAACGGCTACCATGGTCATCGATTCACTTTGAGTAGGGTTGACTTTTCCTGGCATGATGGAAGAGCCTGGCTCATTACTAGGAAGAATAATTTCAGAAAGTCCTGCTCTTGGTCCTGAGGCTAGCCAACGAATGTCATTGGCAATTTTCATAAAGGAACAGGCCAATCTTTTTAAAGCGCCACTCATCTCTACTATGGCGTCATTCGCTGCAAGAGCCTCAAACTTGTTGGGGGCTGTAACAAAAGGAAAACCTGTGAGCTCTGCAATTTCGTTTGCTACAAGTACTGGAAACTTGGGGTGAGCATTTATGCCCGTCCCAACCGCAGTTCCTCCAAGCGCAATTTCATAAAGAGGTTGCAGGGCATTTTTTATCGCTCGAATAGCATGCTCAATTTGGGAGGCGTAACCTGAAAACTCTTGCCCTAAAGTGATAGGAGTTGCATCCATAAGATGTGTTCTTCCCACTTTCACAATGTGCTTGAACTCTTCTGTTTTTTTCTTAAAACCCTCAAGCAGTGTTGAGAGATTAGGAAGAAGTCTTTTATGAATTTCTATGACAGCAGAAATGTGCATTGCAGTTGGGAAAACGTCATTTGATGATTGGGATTTATTCACATCATCATTAGGATGGATAGGCGTTTTAGAACCCTTTTTTCCTCCAGCTTTTTCAATCGCGCGATTGCTAATCACCTCGTTGACATTCATGTTCGTTTGCGTTCCAGAGCCTGTTTGCCAAATGACTAACTCAAAGTGTTCGTTAAGCTTACCAGTAATTAACTCATCACATACTTCGACAATAAGATTGGTTTTTTCTTCAGATAAAAGATCGAGTTCGTAATTTACAAGTGCGCAGGCTTTTTTCACAATCCCAAGAGCGTAGATTAGCTCTATGGGCATTTTTTCTGTGCCAATGGGGAAATTTTCAATAGAACGCTGTGTCTGCGCGCCCCAATACTTATCATCTGGAACGTCTATCGCTCCAAGGCTATCTGTTTCTTTTCTACCCATACTACTTTCTTAAATAGCATTGATAGCCTATTAAATCTACTTTTTATGCTTCAATGCCCACCTTTTGCAAATAGAGTGCGTTAAATGTCTTAATATACCCAAGTAAATTCGAAATTTGAAAGAGGGAATTTAAAAAATTTTCTCTGCGCACTCTGCGGCTCAGTCTTCACTTTGCGCTGATGAAATTCGGCATTCAGATAACAAGACTCTGACTTATTAGCTAAATACCAAGTTTCATCAGCGCAGAGTGAAGACTGAGCCGCAGAGTGCGCAGAGAAAAAAATAAATGCTCTTGAATATACACCCAAGTTTGAATCACATTAGTTATATACGATTCCCATGGCATTGCGGACTTCAGCCAAGGTTTGCGAGGCAGTGGCAACTGCATGTTCCGTTCCTTTTTGGAGGATCCGCATCACTTCAGCGGGATCTTTGGCGTATTCTGCGCGTTTGGCGCGTATAGGGATTAAAAATCTTTCGAGGGCTTCTAAGAGTCTTTTTTTTACGATAGAATCTCCTAAACCTCCACGAGCGTAATGAGCTTTTATTTCTTCGAGATCTGTGTCAAAAGCGTCTAGGTAAATAAAGACGGGATTACCCTCTACTTGTCCAGGATCTTCGACTCGTAGATGGTTAGGATCGGTGTACATCCCTTTGACTTTTTTAGCAACAACCTCTGGAGGATCTGACAAATAAATGCAATTGCCAAGGGATTTACTCATTTTGGCTTTCCCATCTGTGCCAGGCAATCTTCCTGTTTTTGGAATCAAAGCCTTACATTCTACAAGGACATCTGTTTTGTAAATCCGATTAAAGGAGCGGACAATTTCATTTGTCTGTTCAATCATAGGGAGCTGATCTTCTCCAACGGGCACGCAATTTGCTTTGAAGGCAGTGATATCTGCTGCTTGACTTACAGGGTAAACCATAAAACCTGCAGGAACACTTTCTCCAAATCCTTTTTGAACAATCTCTTGCTTCACAGTAGGATTGTGTTTCAATCTATTCCATGTAACCAGATTTAAATAGTAGGTAGTGAGTTCAAAAAGTTGTGGGACCAAAGACTGGATAAAAATGGTCGTCTTCAAAGGGTCAATCCCAACCGACAAATAGTCTAATGCTACTTCCATCACGTGGTCTTTGACTTTTTTAGGATTTTCATAATGATCGGTTAGCGCCTGAATATCTGCGATCATGACGTATTGTTTACACGTTTCTTGAAGCTCCACTCTGTTTTTCAGAGAGCCTACGTAATGGCCTAAGTGTAGAGGACCTGTGGGTCTATCCCCAGTTAATATAGTTGTATGCATGTTAAGAGAGAATACAACATTCAGATTTTTTATCATTCTAAAAAATATGTTTATATTATATGGATCAGATATGCTGAGAAAATATCTCCTCCCTTTCGTTGCGGTTTTTGGAGCAATCATAGGACTCATGGTCGTGTTTTGGAGTGGAAAGAAAGAACCAGTTGCAGAGGTCCCCTTTCCTCCTCCTGTATCACCTTATTCCAATGCAATTTTCGGAGAAGGAATTGTAGAATCCTCTTCTGAAAATATTTCGATTGGCTCCCCTTTTAGCGAAGTGATTACCGATATTTACGTGATCGAAGGAGACAGCGTAAAAAAAGGGGATCCCCTCTTTAAACTTGATACAAGATTATACGAAGCACAAGCAGAAACAGCCCGCAGGCAAATAGAACTTGCCTTTGCGAATTTAGAAAACTATGAAAACCAGTTTTCCTTTTATGAACGGCTAAAGGACTCAAAGGCTGTAAGCGAACTCCAGTATGAGCAAAGCCTCTATGCTTTAATACAAGCGGAAGAGCAATTAAAAGTTGCAGATGCTCAATTAGGAGAAATAGAGGCGAATATCGAAAGATCGACCATTTGTGCTCCGATTGACGGAGAAATTTTACAAGTCAATGTACACGTGGGAGAAATTGCCCCTGTGATCCCTCCTCTCTCTTTTCAACTGATCACCCCTTATAGCACTACAACGTACCCTCTCATGCTTATGGGCAGCAAGGCTCCTTTTAATTTACGGATCGACATTGATGAAGAAGATTCCTGGCGCTACCAAGCAGGCGTAGCAGCAACCGCCTTTGTCAGAGGAAATAGCCATCTCAATTTCAAACTGCGCTTTTTACGTATTGAGCCCTACATTATTCCCAAAGCTTCTTTTACTGGGCAAACAACAGAAAGACTCGATACACGCGTTTTGCAAGTGATGTACCGTTTTGAAGAAGCTAGCGCACCAGTTTACGGTGGGCAGATTCTCGATGTTTACTTGGAAGCAGAAAAAGCGGTACATCCATGAGACGCTTGTTATTGCTCCTTACTCTAACAGGATGCATGGTAGGGCCCGACTATAAAAAGCCCGATGACTGCATGCCCGTAAATTTTACAGAAGCGTGTACAGAGCAGTCCTCTGAAGAGGATCTTTGTGGTTGGTGGAAACAGTTAAACGATCCTTTTTTAGATTCCCTCCTTGCTCAAGCAATGGAATGCAACTACGACATTCGGATTGCTTTTGAAAAAATCCAGCAAGCGAGAGCTCAATATAGAATTGAGCGCTCCTACCTGTTTCCAGAAATTGATCTCACAGCAACAGCTGTTAGATCACGTAACAGCCAAAATTTCTTTGCCACAACATCTGGCGTGAGTAATATCCCGACTTATGAAAACTTTTTCCAATTGGGCTTTGATGCAATTTGGGAGCTCGATATTTGGGGCAAATTTAGAAGGGGAAAAAGGGCTGCGTATTTTCAATGGGAAGCTACGATTGATGATTTTAAAAATGTGATGATCACCATGCTCAGCGAAGTAGCGCGCAACTATGTTACTGTTTGCACGCTGCAACAAAAAATCAGCTTAACGTTAGAAAAAATAGAGGCAGATCTTCAAGAGCTAGCCCTTACCCAAGATCTTTTCACAGCAGGCTTGGCAAGCGAAATCAATCTTGATTCTCTTATTGCAACAATTGAAAACGATAAAGCGGCTATCCCTGTTTTATACACCTCTTTAAAACAAACGATCTACGCTATTGCTGTTTTAGTTGGTGAACAACCTGAAAAACTCGTTTGTAAATTTAACGAAAAAAGAGATATCCCTTCTGGAACAGGCAAAGTACCCGCCGGACTCCCCTCTGATCTGCTACGAAGACGTCCAGACATCCGTTCGGCGGAAAGGCAGCTTGCAGCACAGACAGAACTGATTGGGTACGCTGTCGCCGATCTTTTCCCTCACATCACTTTAACAGGAGCCACAGTTGCAGGAGGAACCCTTGCAGGATCAGCAATCGGATATGAGAGCAATCAGTTAAAAAACTTAATCGCTCCTTTAAGCTCTTTTTTTTCTATAGGGCCTGCACTGAGATGGGATCTCATTGATTTTGGAAAGGTAAGAGGAAATATTGGAGTCCAAACTTCGTTGCAAAAACAAGCCCTCCTATCCTATGAACAAACAATTATTCATGCACTACAAGATGTAGAAGGGGCGCTTGTTGCTTATTTTCAAGAGCAAAAAAGATGGGAAGATTATTACAAAGCAGCCTTAAGCAATGCGCGAGCTTTAGAGCTTACTGAAGATTTATTTTCTGCCGGACTTAGCTCAGAAATCGATGTTTTAAATGCTTTAAAAACCCTGATTGATGCGGAAAATACTCTTGCAGATAGTGAAATGGCTTTAACGACCAATCTGATCTCTCTTTACAAAGCGATCGGAGGAGACTGGCAATGCTGTTATACGCCATAAAAATGCTCATTGGTGATCGTGCAAAATACATCGGCATTATCATCGGCTTAAGTTTTTCAGCCTTTATCATCACACAACAAAGCGCTATCCTTTGCGGCATTATGAAAAGGACTTTTAACTTTATTACCGACACTTCCCAAGTAGATATTTGGGTAATGGACCCCTCTGTGCAGTTTGTCGATGATATTAAAGGGATGAAAGAAACAGCTTTGTATCGCGTACGCAGTGTCGAAGGGATTGCTTGGGCAGTCCCTATGTACAAAGGACTCATCCCTGCGCGCACAACTAACGGAACCTATCAGACAAGTTATTTAATCGGCATAGACGATCCTACTTTAATTGGAGGGCCGCCAAAAATGCTTGAAGGGAAAATCACAGATTTGCGTTTTCCTGGTGCTGTGATCGTCGATAAAGTTGGTGCCGCTACAAAACTGGCTCCTTTAAAAGTAGGCGATACGATGGAGCTTAACGATCATCGAGTCTATGTTGCTGGAATTTGCGAAGTTTCACGCACCTTCCAATCACAGCCGGTGATTTATACAACCTACGGAAGGGCCACCCTTTTTACCCCAATGTCTCGAGACATGCTCTCCTTTATTTTGGTTAAAGCCAATAAAGGGATCGATCCAGAAATACTCGCAAAAAGAATTACCGATTATACTGGTCTTGCAGCTTATACAACTTGGGGCTTCCAAAAGCTCACTATGGTCTATTATGCCAAATACACAGGAATTCTCGTAAACTTTGGAGTTGCGATCTTGTTAGGAATCATTATTGGCTTTGCAATTGTCGGACAAACTTTCTATAACTTTACTATGGATAACCTCCCTTATTTTGGGATTTTTAAAGCAATGGGAGCAAGTAACACTCTCCTTGTAAAGATGATCGTCTTGCAGGCTATGATGGTTAGCGCAATTGGCTGGGGTATAGGCATTGGAGCTACCGCCCTTTTTGGCTATAGTTTCCAAGGGACGGAACTCTCCTTTGCACTCCCCTTTTATTTATATTTCCTTAGTGGTTTTTTAATTGTCACGATTTGCCTGATTTCTGCTTATTTTAGCATCCGCAAAGTGACAAGACTTGATCCCGCAATCGTATTTAAGAGCTGAGAAAAAAGGAAAGAAAAGACCGGGCACGGACGCGGGCATGGGCACGGGCACGAAAGAGAGAAGAAGCTAAGGTTTCTTCTCCTTCCGGATTTCGTGCCCGAGCCCGTGCCCGCGTGCGTGCCCGATCTTCTCTTGCTCTTATATAAGAGAATTTGAATAGTTATTTTAAGAGTTAAAAATGGAAAATGCAGTTGTTTGCAAAAATATTAAAAAATGGTTTGGGATAGGAAGTGCGCGAGTAGAAGCTTTGCGCGGTGTTGACTTGAGTGTCAAGCAAGGGGAACTGTTATTACTTATGGGGCCCTCCGGATCTGGTAAGACCACCCTTCTTTCTATCATTGCAGGGATCCTTACACAAGATGAAGGAGAATGTCTCGTTTCTGGCATTAACCTCAATGCTATGCCCGACATAGAAAAAACTCGTTATAGAGGCAAGCATATTGGGTTTGTCTTTCAGTCGTTTAATCTCATTCCTACTTTAACCTGCAAAGAAAATGTTTCCGTTCCCCTACTTCTTAATAATATCGATAGACAAACAGCCCTACAAAAAGCAGAAGACCTTTTAAAACTTGTAAACATCCCTGAAAAAGCCGATGCCTATCCCAAACAACTCTCTGGGGGACAACAGCAGCGCGTTGTGATTGCTCGAGCTATGATCCATAACCCCGACCTAATCATTTGCGATGAACCAACGAGCTTTCTAGATGCTGATACAGGAGCAAAAGTGATGGAGCTTCTCCGCTCTATTGCCAAAGAACATGGCAAAACTCTCGTTGTAGTATCTCACGATCCTCGCATTATCCCTTTTGCTGACAGGATAGAGCGTCTTGAAGATGGCAAAATTACACGTTAGATTCTGGAGTTAAGGGGCGAGTAGGAGGAAGTATCACTGGAACGACAGGAAGAGGGATTGCTTGCGGCATAGCTTGAGCAACTTGAGCGCCCCCACCTCTTAAGCTTCTTACTACAAAGGCTCCGATTCCCACAGCTGTGACACTTGCAGCTGTCATGATCGGATTTGCGATCAATACAGGAAGAGGATCACTTCCACTTGCATATACTAAGACCATTTCCACAGAAGAATATAAACCAATCATTGGTAGTGAAAACGCTCCAAAAATAAACGCATCTAATAAATTGTCACTCCCAGCTAACTTTGCACCTATCCCTACCGATATAGGAAGGTTGGCATAAACAAGCTCATTCGTTACGGATGCAATGCTCTCTAGAAGCACACCCCCCATTCCTAAAGCTCCTACAGCTGCAACTGTACCCCCCACGACTGCAGAACGCACTGGATTATTAAAATAAAAAGAAACAGCTCGTTCTAAAGATGGGCAGCAACGATTAACTAAAGACATAAAACACCTCGCAATTTGTTATTATAGTATAAACAATTTTATCTATAATTGCAATGGATTTTAACCTA
>Ga0206905_10129_pt1 | contig 20943 bp, 19 predicted proteins | sample Alteio_BWOrgHeat_43_FD_152940 | JGI IMG/M metagenome (GOLD analysis project Ga0206905, IMG submission 152940) | Enriched cells from forest soil in Barre Woods Harvard Forest LTER site, Petersham, Massachusetts, United States -... | ecosystem: Environmental > Terrestrial > Soil > Temperate forest >...
AACTGAGCAAGCTCTCTTGCGGTTGGTAAATGTTGACCACTATTGTTACAGTCTTCGGCCGCTAAGATTTGAAAGGTGAACTTTCGACCATTCTCCGGAAGTATTGAAAACACTGGCAGCAGCGAATCTTGGAGGACGCCTAATCTCTTATCAACCTTTTCGCTCAATGCCTGGCATTCAGGCAAGGTCTTGCAAATCGGAGCAGCAAATACGTAGTTACTTAGAGTCAAAAGTGTCAAAATAAAGACACAAAACTTCACAAAACCTCCAATTATTGCCGCTCTAAAAATATCGATTCCAGTTTTTTGGGAACTATTCCCAATCAAAAGTCCAACGGAATAATCAAGGCGTACGATGCTAAAAGGATACCAAGGTAATTTTCAGTTTTATTTGAGTTGGGTCTAAAAAAGTGCCGTAAACCTCACTTTTGGTTTTTTAAGTGACCTTAAAGGTCACTTTCCTGAGTCACTGGAAAGTTCATTTGTCGACGCCAGTCCCTACCGTTTGGTTAATCCGGATCTAGCGCTGCATTTGAGAATTGCAGATGTCTCATGAGAGATCGGCATTCGCAGATTATCCATATAATCTTCTGCTTTTTTTAATAACTCTAATGGTATGTTCTTAGCAAGTTGAGGATCTTTTTTTAATTCTGCAAAGAATTTTTCACCGGACCAAATCTCAATTCCAGAATCTGGTCTACCAATGTATAGCCAACCCGCGCCGTTTCCCTGAGCACCTATTCCTAAGGCGCTTAGGTCTTCAAGCAGAAGATCATCATTGATCTTAGAAGCCCAATAGCTACCCACAACATATCCCATTCTTTTTAGCTCAGCGTAGGGGATAGGTTCTATTGCCTTAAAATTTTCTGGAAGATGAACAACCAGAAGGAAGGTCCCATACATCGTTGTATCGGTTGGATCCCGGCTCATCCTAATAAAACCCTTAAACGCTTTTTCTTTGAGTCCATTCCAGGTCTTTTCACTAAGCGCGAGATCTTTCAAGTTTTCGTACCTGTCTTTTTGACTCCAAATAAACTGAAATTGATTGGGATGGTACGTGAGGGGTTCAATGACCTTTTTTAACTTTTGAAAGCGATCAGATTGAGAAGTAATCGGCGCGATATTCTCTAAATTGTCAGATGAAGCATCGCTGTTGCTTACAAAAGTATTGAGGAAAATTAAAATAAAACCAAAAAGGAGAGGCACACCTCGGTGTAAAGAAATGGAGCGAAACACTACTTTGATAATTGAAAAAATCATTTGCACACTTTCATTTTAGTTCGCCGTAGGATTGAAATCCTGAACTTTCCGTTTGCCTACGCTGTTTTTCGCTAAATATCTTGGTAACATTAAAGTCACCATAGTTCCCATGCCCATGGAAGATTGAATATTAACTTTTCCACCCCACATATTTGCTGTTCGATAAGCATGGTATAGTCCCACTCCGCGTCCACGGTCTTTTCCCACCGTCATAGATCTGGTACCTAACTTATCAATAAACTCCTGAGGAATTCCCCCACCGTTATCCCGGACAATGACAAAACATTCTGCATCCTTTGCCCCGCAGGAAACTTGAATTCTACCATTTTTATGAGGATAGGACTCGATAGCATTGTTAATCAAATTCGAGACAACCGCGTTGAATTCAGTTGGATCGAGAAACGCGAAAATATCTATCGAATTCGTTCCATGAAATTCAATAACCACGTCCTCGGTGCCGGAAAATTCTATCCTTTTTTGTTGAACTAAATCTTCCACCACAACAGGTACATTGATCAGCTGAGAAACGTTTCCAGTCAACGAGTCTGCTTGTCGGGTTAGACGTTCCGATAGATTCTTAATATCGCGCGCGGAATCAAAAAACACCTTTTGGATTTTCACGGGAAGTTTTGAGAGCATTGGCATCATCATCTCAAGAGCAAGAACGGGTGAACGCATATTGTGAGCGACTTCTTTCGCGAGCTGTACCTTTGTTTGAATTTTTTCCGTCTCTATATTTTTATGGTGCGATTCTTCGACCGAGTCCAAAAGCCGGTCGAACTCGTTAGTCAAATAAGCCACTTCGTCATCACCCTTAATGTCGAGACGTTTTTCTAAATTGCCCTCTTCTTTTATTGATCTAATTTTCTTGACCGCTGCTTCGATGTTTTTGACTAGTCTCCGAGATAAAAATCTGCTGAGAATGAAAGCCAAGGCCAAATTTGCGAGTGCAAGAAGGAGGAAAATCGATTTAGTTGTGGCTAAAAGCGTATTCAATTCTTTTTTCGACACCTCTGACTCAAGAATATAATAATATTCGCCATTTCTCGAAGTTCGAGAAATATCACACTGACAACATTTTGGATGACTCGATATTACCTTCGTAAAAATATGAAACATGTCACCGGATTCTACAACCGCAGGAAAAGTCGCAGGGAGTGGCTCGACACCTTTCTTAAATTGAAAACTCTCGGAATTGAATCGTGCAAAGGTGTTTCCATCGGGAGAGAATAACGACATCGAAATGATATTCGGATCAGCACCCACGGCCTCACCAAGAGTTTTGGCAACAAAATCCACGCGAAGACCTACTTCGATGATTCTCGTTTGATTGAAATTCGGAATATATAAAAACTTATAAGGTTTCGGTTCGGGTTGGGGCTGAATGATCGGAGTGGATTCAACAGAAGAGCCCCCAGTAACTAACTTACTGTATGCAGGGCAGAAAGAAAAAACATTCGGAATTAATTTGGGATCTTCATTTGTGGACCTAATGAATTTTCCGTTTTTATCTAAGATGAAAATATGAGTCACGCTCAACTCGTCACGCATTTTCTTAAGTGAGCCCGTAGAAAGAACACCCTTCAGCGAGTCTCTTTCTGAAATAACCTTCACCGCGTTTAGCATAAGTGCTTCGGTGCTGGTGTCCAGACGAGTCAGGGTGTCACCCATCACCCGAGAAAAAACCGAATAGCGAGAAATGTAAGCTTCTTTCGCCTGTCGACTTACATAACTATGCGAAGCCCAGACCAGCAGTGAACCTAGCACCAGAGTGGTGACAAACACTGAAATGAAGATTTTCTTAGAAAAATTCATTCGTTTGCTTTCGCTCCCGATACCCTTGAATATCTAACAATATCGTTTTCAAACTGTGGATATGTTTGAATCAATTTTTCACGATCACCGAGCTCAAAATCGCCGACTTCGAACCCAGGCGCCATCGTGGTACCTGTAAGAGCCCATCTTCCACCATCCACCAATTTAGTGCCTTGCCAAGTTCCCCGGGGCACCAGCACCTGTGGGACTTGGCCATGCATGACATCTGCTCCAATAATAATTCGAGTGAGTTCTCCTTTTGGACTTATTTGAATCATTTCTAGGACATCACCAGAATAAAAGTGAAATATCTCATCGCTCTTCAGACGATGAAGTGCTGAGAAACCATTAGGTGTTACGAGATAATAAATCGCAGTAGCAAGATGTCCCGAAGCACCTGGGCTCTCCCGACTATAAGTTTGCCTGAAATACCCGCCCTCACCATCGAGGGGCTCGAGGCCTAGCTTTGCAATGATCTCTTGGGCTGAATACATATTTTCTCCTTGAACTGATTTGGCGGGTACCGAAAAAGCGAATAATAGAAAACTGACTAGAAATATTCTCATTGCGTGCTCCTTATTTCGACCTTCTCAGAAATTTTAAGAACTTTTTTGCTTGGGTGAAAAAGTTGTTCTTTAAGCCCGCAACCTAAGATTCGTAGTTTTTTAAAAATAGTGCTTCGACCGACTCCAATTCGAGTCGCAAGTTCCACTGCACTTCCATTGACTGCGTCCAATGCTGAAATCAAATATTCCTTCTCTGCTACCTCTAAAAAACTTCGGTAAGCTGCCGGCGAAAGATCTGATGCCTCAAGAGGTAGAGATGCTTCAATTTTTCTAATTCGATAGGAGGTATCATTAACTGGTTCGCTAATCGAAATATCATCGAAAATGATTTCAGTAGATTTTCTTTTTCGAGCTAAAATCACAGCTCGCTCAAGTGCATTTCTAAGCTCTCGGATATTTCCTGGCCAGTCATAATCACCTAAAGCTTTGATTGCGGGGTCTGAAATTTTAAAACTGGAGCCACCAATTTGAAAAGTGAATGACTTTGCGAGATCAGAAATATCAGACATTCGAGCGCGAAGTGGAGTGGTCGCAATTCTTACAACGTTGAGGCGATGAAAGAGATCTTCACGAAATTTACCCTGAGCTACCATTTCTTCGAGCCGTTGGTTAGTCGCCGCGATCACCCGACAATTAACTTTTATGACTCTGCTATCCCCGACTCTTGTCACTTCCCCTTCTTGAATCGCTCTAAGAAGTCTTACTTGTGCAGACAGAGGCATTTCTCCGATCTCATCGAGAAATAAATCTCCATCGCTGGCAAGTTCAAAACGGCCGGGTCGATCTTGAGTTGCTCCAGTGAATGCGCCCTTTTTATGACCAAAGAGTTCACTCTCAACTAAATTTTCTGGGAGCGCTCCACAATTAATTGCAACAAAAGGTCGTTTGCCATCGTCTTCAATTGCATTCAACCGACGCGCAACAAGTTCTTTTCCCGTTCCACTTTCACCAGTGATCAACACGTGGGCCTTTGAACCCTTCAGACTCATAACAGATTCTCGAAGTTGCATTGTGGGAATCGACTTTCCAACAATTTCGTATCTAAAAGCTTCTCTTGCTTGGTCCTCTAAATATTCTAGTCGCCGATAAGACGCCACTTTAGAAACGGCGACAGGAATCCGCACGAGCAAATCGGGCACAATGTTTTCAGATTTAATAACGTAGTCGTCAGCCCCACGCGCAATGCAATGTTTGATAGAACTAAAATCTGAATCAGAGGTAAGAACAATCACGACTGCATTCGGAGAGGCGCTTTTGACTTCTGCAATAAGGCTGATTCCATCACCATCGGGCAAGCCCTTGTCGAGGATCACGACGTCGTAGCTGTTGTTTTGAAGAGCCCTTCTGGCCGCAGCCAAATCGGGAGCCTCATCGACATCATTATAGACTCCGAGGAGCTGACTGACTGCTCCACGAAAGGATGCCATGTCCTCAACCAACAAAATTTTGAAATTAGACTTCACTTGAAATGCCTCCAATGCCTTTAAACACAGGGGTTCTAACCTCTTTCGCGAAAAGTCTCAAATAATTTTTAACAGTCTATTTTAAGAGACTTTTGAGTCCACCTTTGTGGATTAAGAGGTGATTAGCTTACTCTTGCTTGAGTAGGAGAGTGCCCTTGTCGGAGGAGTACTCTATTTGAATGTCCTCTTTAAGAATTTTAAAGTTTTTACTCAGATACAACGGCAACTGGATCTTTTCATCAGAGTCTAAGAAACAGTATGTCTTTTCTATAGATTTGGATTTCAGGTAATTCAATCTTGCTTCGGTTAGCAATGTTGCAATGTTTTTCCGTCTAGAATCAGGATGAACAATACACCCACGGAGATACCATCCCAACGGTAAGGACCCTACTGTCGAATAGAAGTCTAAAGTCTCGATATGATGTTCTTGAACTCTCCCATATCCAACAATCAGATCTTGCGAATTTATAGAACAAAAAATCTTTCGATCTTTAAGGTTTAATTCATTTAAAAATCGTGCTTCAAGGTCAGCGAGTGTGCCTCCACCGACCAGGAGTCGGAGCTTTGCGAGTTGTTCGACATCGGAACCACCAAACTCTCGAATCCTAATTCCCATAAAGATAGGATAGGGGATTGGCAAGCTCCCGTCACTAATAAATCCAATTCTTAAAATCCCAACGCGTACCTTCGATCCAAGACGATGATGCCTAAAAGCCAATCAAACCTGAACTCCACTTTTTCCGAGATATATTTGGCTGAGCGTTTTTGTATATGCGCAGTAGTCACATGAAGAGGTCGGTTCTGGAATTTCATTTTTCATTAGTGTTGCTTTGATCTGATAGAGATAATCATCGACCCAAGCGTCGTTACCACTGTATGGCAAAATTTCCATGTCGAACATCAACCGTTGATCAAAAGTGGGCGCCATTGCATCGCCGTTACAGTAAACGAAATACCCAGTGTCAGAGACCCGGTGACCCATTTGCCTCAGAAGCCATTGATAGATTTCCATTTGTCTCTTGTAACCATTTTGCCATTCGGCATCCAGGCCGATTTTCCCGCGTTTGGAAGTGGCCTTGTAGTCAACCACAATAAGCCATCCATCATGGTCGCACCAAACGTCATCTAGTCCGCCCGTAATAACTAGATTTGTTCCAGAATGAAGATGCTGAAGTCCCCCTCTTAGGGAATCTCGCCAAAGTTCAAGATCATTATGAGCATAGGGCACTGCTTTGATTTTGGATTTTTTCATTAGTGGGTGGGCCTTTTGAATTTTCCTATAAGAATCAAATTCTCTCTTAAGTAGGCTGTCGACCGCCGAATTCAAAGTGAACGGAAATCCCGGAGGAGGAGTTATGCCCAGTCTTCGGTCTACATAGAAGCATCTTGCACATTTCATAAAGTTTTCGATTTTCGATCGACTCACCTTGAATGGCTCGTCAGATGCTGGATTGAAGAGATTTCTTGTACGTTGAGGTTTGTAAAATTCAGACATTTTACGCGCCCACTATCTTACGTAGTTCAGTCACTTTTAAAGTTTCCTGACCTTCATAAGTTTCTAAATCACCCAATAAGAATTTTTGTATGTGATCCTTCCGATCAAGTACGTCATCAATTCTCTCGTCGATTGTATTCTCGCCTATTAAAACAATGATCTCGCAATCTTTCGTCTGCCCAATCCTATGAATTCGGTCCTGGCTTTGAACCCAGTCCAGCAGCGCAAAATTACGATCAAGGTAAACGGCGGTGCTAGCTGCGGTAAGGGTAAATCCTTCTCGCGCGCAAGCGGGAATCGCGATAAGGACCTTGGTAGCATTTGAATTTTGGAATTGCTCGACGGAGGTTCGAATTTCGTCTTTAGATAAACCTCCAATAAGCGAAACTGCACCATGGGAGGTGTATCGTGCCAAAAGTAACCGAACGTTTTCTCTATAACTTGTCCAGATAATTACTTTCTCACCTTTTTTACTAAGGTCATGCACAATTTCATCAAGCTTTTCGAGTTTCGCTTGCCTCCCGTCAAAGTTGGGAACTAACAGTCGAGCATTTGAAGTAATTTGAGTAAGACGGGTGAGCTGAGCAAGTATGCCGTTAATTGGGATCTCGGTTAATCCCGATTTTTTGCTTTCATATTGTACCAGAAAGTCGTTAGCAGCCTTATCGTATATCTTGCGCTCTTCTTTGGACAATTTAACAGTCACTTCGCGAACAGATTTCTTCGGCAAATTCAACTCGAGAACATTCTCTTTTTTCCGTCGGATCGTATTTGCGCGAATAAAATCGCGAAAATGATTTAGGTCGCCAAAGCGAGCTTTAAATTCCTCTGGTGTACTCCCTACATCGTGTCCTAGGAATTTCAATTGGGTGTATATGTCTACCGTGTCATTCGGAACTGGTGTTCCCGTGAAAATCTGTCGTCTTCTCGCAACTTTTGACATCTCTAAACAAGCTAGTGATCTTTTTGCCTCCGGGTTCTTGATGTAATGTGCCTCGTCTAAGCACAGTAAAGTACGATGTCTAGCAATTAGGGCGCATAACTCTTCATTATCTGAAATAGCTGTTTCATATGAGACCACGAGAATGTGATAAGAAGGAAACGCATAAATACGTCGACGTTCGGCTCGGGTACCCGTAACCACTTTTGAAATTAATTGAGTAGCATCTTTGGAAACTTCTTTATGAAAGTTGTCTTTGAGCGAAGCCTTTGAAACCATAACCATCAAGTCGATTTCACCTTTTTCAAAAAGCTGACCAGCAAGGTCATAAGCCTGTTTACACTTTCCGAGTCCCTGATCATCAAAGTTCGCCATGTCTGTAGTCATCATTGAGTCCACAGCGGTTACTTGATGTTTTTTTGGAATCAATTCAGGTGCATATTTAGGATTCATTGGAGCCCCTGACCGGCTTTGCGAAGTTGTTGCTGCCGGCGTTTAAGTTGATCTCCAAAAGCTTCCGGTTGAACTTCAAGCAGCACGTCTGCGTAGTCTTGAGGACTTTGTAGACAAAGTGATCGCAAAATATGTCTTCTTGCAGCCGGAGACCAGTCACCAACATGCTCGTTGATAGCTATTATAGACTTTAAGACCTGATTGGATTGCGGATTTGCTTCCATTTGAGGTTTGAGAATTAAACCCGTCTCAGGATTGGCCATCTTAGCTTCCACGGAAAGCAATTCCATCTGGGGATGTTGGCTATAATTTTCCTCTGGGTATTTTGCTTTTAAAAGTGCTTTCGCTTGCTGAAGACCTTGAGTGAATAATATGTCCTTCGTGTCTGGGTACTTCATTAACTTTGGAATTTCTGTGTTCAAACGTGTGCTTCGAGTTTTTGCGTTAGTGATACCCATTCTTAGAAAATGCTGCTCCATCTCGTCGTCTGTTTTCATTTCATCAAGGATTGTATTATTACCAGCGAGATATTTGAGATTAGAAAACGCTCCTTTGTCCAATTCAAATCCCGTGAAAGGGACGGTGTAACCCGGATATTTCTCAAAAAGCTGCCCGACATAGAATTCGGCTGAAACGTCCTTAGGGGTTGGTTTTTTATTGCGCGGATTCCTCAGCATTAGTCGTACGTCACTAATGTTGAAATTCATCTCGTCAAAAAGAGTTCTTATGATTTCTATACGAATCGCGGGAAAAAGAAGCCCTTCTTTTGCCGCGTGACGAACTTGCAAAATAAAAATTTCTTGGGGAGACAATTTTTCTTTTAGCTTAAATACGAGAATCGGTTCATTCCCGTTTTCACGCGCCAGTAACACAGCCTCGTGTCCATGAATGACATTTAGTTTGGAATCAGTAAATACAACCCGCTTATAACTGGCGATTTGTTCCGCTTCGATTTCATCATCGTCGAATTCAGGAACTGGTAAGTCGCTGCTGGTTGTAAGCTTGAACATCTTTGTTGAAGACTCGGTGAGTTCTTTTTTTCTTCGAGCCTGATTTTGATCGTGATAAAATTGGATCGCAAGAACTGAATTTACGTCGACTTTATTGGCTGCCAGCATTAGTGGTTCATATGCGACTTTTCGGCGCAAAACCGTTACTGACGCGGATTTATTACCACGCACGAGATGACTCCATAATTTCTAATTTTGCTGTCGTACGAGGTGGAAATCAGATGTTTAAATGTACAAATCCCAATATAACACACTTTTTATCCAAAAATCAAATTTTTTATCCAAAAAATAAGGACCGTTACTTTGGCCGCACTCCGGAAACCTTAATCCCAGCAGATCGCGATCAATAAACTGTTTTATTTATTCAAGTTGGTAGTTTTTGGATCAATAAAGCGTTTTGTTTATCGGCCCAAGGTCGCCTTTTCTCATCGTACATATTGACTTCACGCACAGACCAGTTATACTCGGAAAGATCCAAAATAGTATGAACATTAGTTATATTAAGGACTTACGATGTCAAAGATTCATGAAATAACTCCCGATGTGAGCTTGTTCGGTAAACTTGGTGCTCGGTCTCGCGCATTTCCAATGGTTGTTACTGAGCTTGTCGATAATTCACTCGATTCGTGGATTGCTCTCCCCTCGAGGTATAAGAAAAACGGTCTTCTAGAAGTCGATATAACTGCTAAGGTTGGTAAAAGCGCCTGGTTTATAATTAAGGATAATGCTGGTGGTATGAACATGGATCAGCTTGTCAGCGCAATGACGGTAGCTAAATCAGACAAAACTAATGATTCGCGATTTATTGGGCACTTCGGTCTCGGGTTAAAATCTGCAGCCATGTACATCGGCGCTCGTTTTAGAATTTTCACCATGCATTACGATAATCCGAAGGTCGTTAACTTCGTGGAATTTGACCGGGAAAAATTTGAAGCGTCTGGGGAATGGAAATTAAAATTCGAATCCATGGAGGCTAAGGAGGCGGCAAAACTCGACGTAGTTTTTGGAGAAGGCCACGGCACCGAAATTCAAATTAGAAATGATAGATATAATCCTGGAAGCAAGGGTAGTATTTTAAACCGACTCAGTAGAGTTTTTGGACCAAGACTCCCGAAGAATCCTAAAGTTAAGAATACTGACGAATTTCCAAGCGACATGACGGTTACTTTCAATGAAGACAAGGTCTTCGCAGCCGGTCCATTTTATGAGTATTGGGACAATAGCGCTCGCAAGGTGGAAGAGATTACGACTGACTTTCTCCGCAGATTAAAAAAAGATGACAAGGTTAAAAATGAGCTAACTACCGACTATATCAAGGGTGGGCAAGAAGATGTTGCGATCATCCCAGTCAAGGTAGGCTGGATCGAAGATATACCGGCTATCATGAAAATTCCGGAAATTAAAATTAATGGAAAGTCCGTATATGGACGGGTCGGCATTCTTGATCGTGGTATGGCTCACCAAAATAAATATGGCTTCGATTTGATTAAAAATGGTCGTGTAATTGAAGATAGTGTTTTGGATAAGGATATTAGGTCTCGTGAAATCGGTTTGGTTGCTAGTAACCACAATGCCCGAATAGCTGGACAGCTCTTTCTTGACGACTGGAAGACGGATCATCAAAAAACGAGTTTTTTGAAGGACACAGACGATTGGATTAAACTGACTGAGCACGTTGCGAAATATTCAAAAGGCTTATTGGGTATTAGTTCTAACCTTCAAAACCCCAACAAAATGTTTAAGGATCAACACTTTGATGAGAACGCTCCCGAAGCCATAGCAGAAAAGAAATTTGAGGAAAAGATTCCGACTATCGAACGTGGTGTACAAAAAGCGGTTCGCTCTGGCGCGCTTAAGACAGCTTTATCGGATATAGAAAAGGAAAAAGTAATTAGGAAAGAGTCAAAACGTCCTGAACCTAAACAGGTAACCGAATCTACTACAACGCTCACTCAAACCAAGCCCCATATTAAGTATTCGAGGAAAGGTGAGCATGCAGATATGGTTGTCATGAAGGTTGTTAAGGAGCGCTCTGGGAATGTTCTTGAGATCACTTTGAATCGCGATCATCCTTTCCTCGCACAGCGGGAAAGCTTTGAATTGTCGCCAATAGGTGAATTCATTGCTGTAGACTATTTCGCAACATACATTGTCCGAAGTAAGGATCAACTCAATCATGAGGATTTTCTAAAGTTGCGCGAAGAACTTCTCAAAGAGTCTTATCAGAAGAAGTGATACCGCTTACTGGTTTACCAGTAGCAAGAACGGATTGGGCTTTCTTGATTCGCTGCAGGCCGACTCTGTGATAATTCCGATCAATTTCTGAACCAACCCCAATTCTTCCAAGGAGCATCGAAGCGACTATTGATGTGGCTGTTCCTCCAAAAGGATCAAATACCATGTCGCCTTTTTTAGTCATTGATTTAATAAGGCGATTCACAAGAGCCAGCGGAAATTGACAAGGGTGACCGCCAGGAATCTTCTCAGGATGTCCGTTTTTAATATTTGTGATACTCCAAACGTCCCCGGGGTTTTTCCCTAGAGGATGACAACTGAACTCTCCTTTACGCGGACCTTTATAAAATTTCTTCATCGGCTGTTTCTGGGGGACGCGAACTGCATCTAAATTAAAATAGTAGTCATCTGACTTTGTGAACCACATGATTGTTTCATATCTTCCAGAAAAGAAATGTTTCGCGTGCATCCCATGGTCATAGGTCCATATGATCCTACTTCGAAGTTTGAGTCCTAGCCTTCTAAAACTCTTGTACAAGAGAATGTCCCATGGAACTCTCTCTCCACCTTCACCTTCGACATAGTTGCCAACCTGCCAACAAATACTTCCACCTGGCGCAATGAGGCGGTAACACTCCTCAATCACCTCTTCTTGAAAAGCGATAGAGTCTGCCAATGTAACTTCTTTTTCGTATTCTTTTTTGATCCCATAGGGAGGCGATGTCACAATTAGCTGCATAGATTCGGCGGGTAGCTGATCAATAATATCCAGACAATCGCCATTATACCAAAGAAATTTCTTTTTCTTGAGGTCTGTTTTTGACAATTGATTTGGCCCAAACTTAGATGCTGACATCAAATTTAGGATCTCACGTCTTTCAATCCGGATCCACTGAAATCTTTGGCTTTTGAGCCTAGGACCCACTTGAACGTCGATCAGGAAGCCTCTACACTCTCTCAATGCCAGAACTTGCCGAAGTAGCTCTTTATGCGCGCGATTTAAATAACGCTATTGCCTCCGCCAAATTACGAGGAGTCTCATTCCCCAATAGACGCGATTGGGGTCAAAAAATTATTCCACCTCGAATTCAGCGTCTTCTTAGTGGTCTTATCGGCGAACGGATCACTTTTTATTCGAAAGGCAAGGCACTCTATGTAAGTAATAACGTAGACCCTGTTGCAGAGTTTCGGCTGGGAATGACTGGTCAATTTCACCGGCAACCCCTTCTCGGAAAATGGAAACGCCATTGCTTTTTGAACCTTGAGTTCGATGGATTTACTTTAAATTATGCTGATCCGAGGAGATTTGGGCGAGTGAAGGAACCCCTCGAAAATAATTCCGCTATCGGTGGTTACAATTTGAAGAATGGTTTCTGGCTCCAAAAGCAATTAATTCTTCCGTTCGGGTATCTTACTCGACCAAGAATCAGTTGGCTGTTGGGCACGGGAGACAGGACCGGAATTGGAAATTATTTAGCAAATGAAGCGTTGGGAATTATGCGGCTCTCACCATTTGAGCCTTGTCGCAATGAATCGGAAGCTGTCCGACTTTTGAAAAAATGTGGTGAAATTGCGCGTAAGAGTTTTGCCGCGGGTGGAAATTCATTTGGAACAAAATTTTATGATATCGACGGTATTGAGGGAAAGTATAGTGAGTTATGCCGATTCTACCAAAACGCCAAAGTGCCCCGCATGATGTACCGAGGTAGGCCGTTGTTCACACATTTTAAATCGAAAGACTAACTTCCGGGCTTTTGACAAAAACTTCAGAGTACTAGAAATGCGGTTGAAGATAAATGTCCTCTAGCTAAAGGAGACTCGAAAGTCTCTCTCGAAATCCCGAGTTAAAGACTTTCTGCTGCACCCAAAGTCTCCAACCATGGACCATTTTAAAAAAGTTCATTGATATCTGAAAGTTAGAATTTCTGTGTACTTGGCACAAACCAGATAACGCTTTTGCAATCATGTCCCCTCGAAAGCGTCGGATGAACCGGCGCCAGAGAGGAGAACTAAATGAATATTTCTGTGTGTCCACAATGTGGATCACGAACTTACGACTGTCATTCTACTAAACCCTGTTGTTTAGACTGTGATTACTATCCAACTAAAAATACTGAATTTCGTCGTTGGCAAAAGATAGAGTTTTGTCTGTCAAAGGATGACGAAAAATATTTTTTGCAGCGACAAAATTTATATCCGCGAGGGTTTCTATGACCCTCGACTGTTACGACTTCTACCTCTGGTCCATTGGAAAGCTCACTTTGTCGTCGAGTCGGTTACCGGAATTTATCGATCCCTATTTAATTAATGAAGGAGTGTACTGTGAACAATAGATTTTTTGATATCGTCGTGGCGAAAGAATATGAAATTAGGTCCAACGGAATCGCCGAAAAGCGAACTGCTTGGAACAGAGTTGGAAGGGCGTGGCCGTCTAAATCTGGTGAGTCTCTAAGCTTCGAACTTTTTCTACTCCCCAACCAACGATACGTTCTCCAACTTTCTGATAAAAATGCGCCGAGAGAACCTGTCGTTGAACAACCAAATATTTCCGAGGTAAAAGAAAATGAATAAACGAATTTTGATCGTATTATTTTTTATCATGCTTGTGAGTCCGTTAGCTCATGCGGATGTTGAGTCCTCACTGCTTGGACTCAAATCGGTGCTGCTGGGCTCGATCTTACCAATATTTGCGGTGCTCTCTCTTGGGTTCGCAGCATTTAGTTTCTTCACCGGTAACCCTATGAGCAAACAACATCTTATTTGGGCCGTCACCGGAGCAATTATTCTATTCGGAGCCCAAAGTATCGTTGATCTGCTTGAGCGGGTGGTTCGATGAGAAGTTGTCCAACCAGCAATATGAATAAGTCGAAACTTTGGGGATTTGATGTCAGCCAGATCTTAGGTTCGTTTTTTGTTCTGGCTGCTTCGAATGTCACTCTGAACATTATTGGTGCGCCTTTGATTATTTCTTGGGTGATAGGTGTTCTGACACTTATCACCCTTCGAGTGGTTTCGCATGGCCAGAAGAACGGACATCTTGAACTTATAATGAGATATGTCACTGAGCCCCATTTGTATCTCGGACACCAAGGGAGAGAAAAGTGAAGGAGTATTCCCTAACCAAGACCATCCTTGGTTCGCACTGGCTTCAGGACGGTGTGATTGCTCAGGCAGATGGCTCCATTTCAAGAGGGTTTGAGGTGGATCCCCTTTCAAGCGGTATTCTTGAAGAATCATTTGAGGGGCCGATCTCAGAAAACTTTTTTGAAAAGCTGGCTGATCTTCTCACCAAACTTCCCAATTTATTCGAAGGCCAAATTCTGTTATGCCGACGCAAACTCAAAATGAGTGATGTGCCAGGTTTTGAAACCAAACTATACTTCTTTGAAAAAGTTCAGAAGATGGAAAGCTATTCTCATCTCAATGCAGCCCTGTCAGAACTATTGTTGATCGCGTCCCCGCTCTCAAAGCCTAGCTGGGACAATCTTCTTTCTGGCATATTCGGTGATGGCAGTTTGAAATCTCGACTCCCCGATCTCATCTGGGAAAAAGATTCAGTTCGCGTGCAAGACCGAACGATTCGGGTGCTATCATTGACCGAGTTGCCGCAAGTCACATGGAAAGGTTGTTTACAGCCAATCTTTGAAAACCCTAATGACTTCACGCTCTCTATTCAGTTCTTCATACCGGATAGAATAAAAATCAAAAGACAATTAGAAACAAAAAGACGAGTCAGTCATGCACTATCTGTTACAAGTTCGCTCGAAGTCCGAAATATTGAATCTAACTCGGTTCTACACTCGTCGGAAGAGACGCTGGAACGAATCCTCGTGGGCAAAGAGACGCTATTTGAAGCTTCCATCGGTGCAATTCTCTTTGGTGAACGAAATGCTACGCTTGCCACCGCCCGAGATTTCGAACGGCTAGTATCTGGTATTGGCAACGCAGGACTTTTTTTAGAAGGCGTTGGCACTCTTCCAGTTTTAAAAAGTCACATTCCGGGAAATAAAGTTTTAGGAATCCGAAAGATTCCGATTCTTTCGAGAAATTTGGCAGACGTTCTGCCTTTACTCCACGACTATTCGAGAGCTAACGACAGCTCTCACTTAGACCTGCGATCTCGAAGTGAAGAACGCTGTCATCTTAATTTTTTCTCGAAAGAAAACTTAAATTTCAATTCATTCATTTGTGGCGCATCCGGTTCAGGAAAAAGTTTTCTCATGAACGCCATTCTTTCATCGATGCTGAAAGACGATTCAAGAACACGTCTTTGCATTTTTGATGTCGGCGGATCATACCGCCGAATCATCGAGGCCAATGGCGGAAAAAGTACGACCTTGAGTTCAACCGAAGCCACTGCCCTCATTTCTAGCTTTCTAAAACTCTATCCAATCACGCCCCAAGGCTTCTACCGAGCATTTGTCGAAACACTTTGTGGTTCTGGGTCACACATCACCCATTCTCATACGGTCGCCATAGATGATTTGCTTAAAGAGGTAGAAGGACAGCATTTAGAAATTCGAAAACTTATTAAAAACGCCCAAAAGAGATCTGAACGCTTTTACCAGGACATTGCTCATTGGTTGAAACCTCATGTGGGTTTTGACGATGTGGCGGTTAGGCCCGATCTTATTCGACTGATTGAATCACCAGTTGCCGCATTTGATTTTAAAGAACTAGATTCTGACCCAGTTCTTCAAAAGACTACCATTTTACTTCTGACCGAACTTTTATGGAAAGACTTGGTTAACGGGAGATTTTCAAAAACTCTTATCGTATTCGACGAAGTCTGGCGATTCTTTGCCCAGAGTAAAAGCTTTCTCGAAGAAATGTATCGAACACTTCGTAAATACAGAGCCGGTATTGTATCGATCACTCAGAATTTGGCCGATTACGGCGATGAGAGTTTCGCTAAAATGTTATTTACCAATAGTTTTACCAAGATTTTTCTTCAAAATGGTGCATCGGCCGAATACCTAAAAAACACTTTCGATCTGCCTAAATCAGACATTGATAGAGCGCTATCGGTAACCTCTAAGAAGCCGTACTTTTCAGAATTTTTTGTCTTAACTCCAGCAATGAGTCAGGTGTTTAGACTTTATCCGACCAAAGAATTCTACTCGCTAGCAAATACCGAGAATATTTCTAAAATAAAGCCAAAGGAGACCGAATGAAAAAATATTTGATTCTGTCACTATTTTTACTGAACTCAAGTCAGACCCGCGCAGACTTCTGGGGCGGTGATCTACCTTTGCTAGCAGAGATCGTTACCAACACGCTCAACACTTTGATGGAACTTGAAAACCAATCGTCTCTTATGCAAGACGAAATGAGTGGGATAAAAGATAAGATCAATCGCATTCGAACTATTTCGGAAGTGGTGCAACCTTCAACTTGGGATAAATGGCGAAATCCAAAAGACGCACTCGAACGCCTGAAGATCGTTTACAACACCCTTCCTAAAGAATACCGGTCCGAGAAATCAGATTTGATTGAAGATGAAATCTCAAAGGCTATGAATATGGTCTCTCGGATTGTTCCAGAAGCAAATACAACATTTCTCTCTGGCAAGGAGTTAGAACAGCGAGGGGCGGATGCCTCCCCAGGCGTTGCACAAAAGTTGACTGCGTCTGGAGTGGGAACGCTCGTCTCGATGGAAGCGCAGTCTCAAGTTATTCAAAGCCATATCACGAGCTTACTCGCGCAGATGCTGGCTGAAGCCAACGAAAGAGAATCTCGCGAGGTCGTCTCAAAAGGAACAAACTTTCTCTCCATCTCCGGGGTCCTCGGCGATAAAGACTCACGATTTTCGAGTCACGTCATACCACTGGGGACCGAACGATGAAATATGCTCTTCCACAGATTGAAAATTACGAAAAGCTGCTGCCCATTGCACGAATGCTCTATCAACGTACCAGTCAGTTGACCTGGGAAATGTTGCTGCCACTTTTTCTGGTGTCTGTGGCACTGGCCTATACCAATGATCTTGGTCTCTCAGGTACAATTGTCACAAGACTAAAGCGTTTGGTACTGGTGGCTCTTTTATTAGTTTCGTTTCCGATGATAGCTGAGTTTTGTCAAATTCTCGGGGTGGAGATCGCTAAATCCATTGATGACATGACTGGCATCGACATGATTCTCGATGCCGCAGCCAAAAGAGCTGAGCTCTATTCATTCGACCTACAAGGATTACTTAATTTCGGTGCAGATATCATCTTAAATGGTCTGGTCGTGATCAGTTTTTTAATTCTAGTGGTTGCAAGATACCTACTTCTCGCCTTTCAGCATTTCTATTGGTTTCTCTTAGTCGCACTCGGACCTTTTTTAATTCTTGGAATGCTCTTCGACGCATCAACCGCAATCACAAAAGGTCTATTTAAAAACATGTTACTCGTTGCGAGTTGGCCAATCATTTGGTCGGTTCTCTCGGCATTTCTTCGCGCACTCCCCTACGCTTCCGCCTATGCAAACGCCGGCGAGTGTTTAACAGTTATTACTTTGAATCTAATTATTGCCATTGCACTTTTATTCTCACCTTTCATTGTCTCTCAAATTTGTGAAGGAGTAAGTCTAAGTGTAGGCGACACTTTAAGAACCGGAGCTCTCAGAGCAGTTTCAATGGCGAATCCACAAGCACTTGTGATCTCAAAATCTTTCCAAGCAAGAAGCGCAGGCCAAAAAGGTTTTAAGTACGCTCAAAATAAAATGAAAAAGAAGGAGGGTTAATTAAGTGAAGAGATTTATTCTGATCCTATTATTTACGCTTCCTGACTTTGTATATGCGACTCCGACACCGTTTCCAGTTTTTTTAAAAACGGGCTTTAGTACGGTATTGGAGTTTGATGAGATTCCCATTCGCGTGGTACTTGGCGATTCTCAAAGTTTTCAAGTTGAAAAGCTTGACCACTCAATTGTATTAAAATGTTTAGTCCCCTACGCATCGGGAAATATGTTCGTTTATTTTAAAACGAAAGAACCACGGCTCTTTGTGATCACCGCTTCAGAAGACGCCGAGCCTACTTATTACAAAAAGTTTGAAACACCAGCTTTTTCTACTGCCAAGCCAGTTAAATCTATTTCGAAATATAAAAGATCCGCGCGTGTTTTAAGTGCGCACTTCACAGAAAAAAAAGATTATTTAACGCTCGAAATTGAAATTACTGCGGATTCTGTAGCGCCCGTGAAACCCAACTGGAACTTAGTAAGAGTCCTATACAATAAAACAGCGATCACCCCCTACAAACTCTGGGCCGAGAGACAAGATGTTCAAAAAGACAGTGGCGTAAAAGCTCGCTTTATTTTTGCGAAACCTAATGTTCCCAAAAACTTAAAAAATGTAGCTCTCGTCATTCCAACTTTAGGATCAAAATCATTTACCTTAGAACTTTCGGAGAAAATAAGATGAACAAAAACCAAAACTCTCCCCTGAATAAATTAAAAAAAAAGTTGATGGGACGTTGGTCGGTCGCCGATTATCCAGGTGCTCAACCGCATTTTCAAATTAAACCTTTCGCGGCCGACATCGCAACTTATGCGCTTCTGCCCATTTTTTCGATCATCCTATATAGATCCTTTGTGAATGGGTCCAAAGCACCTAAACGAATAAACTCACCGCAACAGACTAATCGAAATGTTTCACTGCAAGAAAGCAAAACCCAAATAATTGATCTTAGGTCACCCACTCTCTCACCAATTGCTGCCATGGCGAAACGAGCTCCGGGAACTCTCGTGCATGTGAAACTCTTAAATGTGGTGGAGACTTATTCCGGCGCCCCAGTTCAAGCCCAAATTATTGATGTCGGTCTTGGAAAAAGTCTTTTAGGTGGCATACTCATTGGAGATGCAAATGCCGACACAAACTTTGACAGAATAACAATCACGTTCAAATACGCCAAAGATCCTCGTCAAGAAGGAGTCGCGGTTCCCTTATCTGCAAGGGCCCTAAGCCTCGACGGCACTCTAGGGCTCATTGCTTCAAAAAAAGAGGGATTCCTCGCTCGCTCAGCTCTCGGCTCTGCAAATTCGGCCACCCAAGGTGTTGGAACCGGAAGCTCCGCGGACTTTAAAGACATTTTATTTCGGGCGCTGACAGCTGGCCTGGTTCAAGAGTTTGGAAATTCCAGCCAAGTTGAAAGAAATCGTGCACAGGTGCTGACTCTCGCGCCATCAACAGAATTCTTCGCGGAACTCACGGACTTCTTTCCTGGCAGTAGCAAATGAACGATCAACCCAATAATGACGGAACTATTCTAGGAATTTTAGCCGCAGTTGTCGGCGGAACAGCTTTTTGGAAATTTTATGTTACGCTTAATGCTTGGGAAGTAGTTGGACTGATTGTTTCGTGCCTAGGCCTTCTTACACTTCTCTTTCTATTCTTCTTGGAACACTTCTCTAAATACGCCAGAGATAAACGCAAGCGACTAGAAACAATCAAAGAAATTCCTGTTTCTTTGATCTTGGATTCTCTCGATGGCGTAAAGATGGGCGATGAGGTTGATCTCGAAATACCGATTTTTCTTCCCGACTCAGTTCGATCTAGGCATGTTCATATTCTTGGAGCTACAGGTTCAGGAAAAACTGAGAGCGTCGTCTTAAATTTTTTACGACAAGACATAGCAAGAAAATATGGCTCTATAATTCTCGACGCAAAAGGCGACGCATCTTTTTTTAGAACTTTAGAGAAATGGGCCACCGGCAACAAATTAAAATTTTTCGATCTCGGTGCTGAAAATAGTCTTACCTACGATCCACTAAGTTCAGGCTCCCCACTTGAAGCCTCTCAACGTCTTTTTTCTTCGCTTACCTGGAGCGAAGAATATTATAAGTCCAAGGCATTATCAGTTCTGCAAAGACTGTTTCAATTCCATTTTAAGAGTCACCATCGAAATCCAAGACTCATTGAACTCCAAAAATATCTCGAAACCCCTGAGAAATTACTCGCCACAATGGACCTTGAAGGCTATCCGATTAAGCAAGCCGAGAAAGATTTTTCGGAAATCTCAGGACTTCGTGACCAAATAGGAAGTCTCTGCATAGGGCACCTCTCGACAATCTTGTCGCCCGAGAATGGTGGGCAGATGAAATTAGATAATGCGAACCAAGGTGAGGTACTTTACTTCAGGCTTCAAAGCTTACTGTCTCCCCAACTTGTATCCACCGTTGGAAAACTCATAATCAATCACCTGAACTTTCTTGCTGGCACAGCCCACCGAAATATCGATACCACTGCGAAAGCCAAACTGACTCCTATCTATTTCGACGAATTCGCTTCTTTTGCGTGCCTGGAGTTTGCCGATTTAATATCCAAGGCGCGTTCGGCGGGGTTTGCGCTTCATTTTTCTCACCAAAGTATTGGCGACCTAACAGACGTAGCTGATGGCTTTCTCAATAGAATCACCGACAACTCCGCAACCAAGATCGTCATGAGGATCAATGATCCCGACTCGGCTGAATTCTTCGCCAGATCTTTCGGTACGAAGCTCTACAATAAATTCACCCACCGAGTTAGCAATGCTGAAGAAACTGATTTAGCAGAGGTCGGCGGTGAAGGCACGTTGAGAGAAGCTCACCAATTTCGAGCGCCACCCGACTTACTTAAGACTCTTCCAACTGGATTTGGTTCAGTGTTAATTGCCCATGGCTTCGATACTCCACACGGCGCTTCTACGGTTTTTAAAATTAAATTTCCCCCACTGTCGCTAGAAGCC